>Ga0265296_1000140_pt1 | contig 141911 bp, 122 predicted proteins | sample MunlanPumphouse1_FD_189073 | JGI IMG/M metagenome (GOLD analysis project Ga0265296, IMG submission 189073) | Groundwater microbial communities from a municipal landfill in Southern Ontario, Canada - Pumphouse #1 | ecosystem: Environmental > Aquatic > Deep subsurface > Groundwater | place...
CATCCCTGGGTAGAAAGATCTTTTCTAAATGCCCAGCCCATTATCTTTTTAGAATAGGCATCTGTGATTAGACTCAGGTACCCCCATTGATTTTTTAGTTGGATATAAGTAATGTCACTCACCCATAGCTTTTTTAGGAATCGACATAACAGCCTGTTTGCTTCTTTTGTTGGTGTTATTCTTCAATAACTCACGCCTCTATAAGAAACTTGGTAGGTTTTCTAGCTTATAGGTTCTGGTTAATTAATCTTTCTAGATCAGAAACAGGAACAACTCCAGACTGTCGCCACAGGATTTCGCCTTTTTTAAACAAAATAAGTGTGGGGACGCCACTTACCCGATAGGTAGCTGCAGCTTGATGATTTTTGTCTACATCTATTTTAATGATACTGGCTTTATCACCCACTCGTTTTTTTAAGTCGGTTAACATGGGAGCCATCATTTTACACGGGCCGCACCATTCGGCAAAAAAATCTATTAAAACAGGTTTATCTTGATTGATGATTTCTTGAAAGGTCATACCGTTAGTTTTTTATCTTTTTATATTGCTAAACCAATAACAGCTCCCACAAATGTATCATAAATATTGAGGACGGTGTTCTAATTCTGTTAGATGCTTTTAAGCGTAATTCACTTCTCCAATTGATTATAAAGTTCGTGTAGCTGTTTACAAAGTTAGGTAACTCAATGAACATTTGGGTTAATTTGTCATATGTAAAAGATATTATCCTATTTTTGCACGCAAAGAATTGATTATGGACTCAAGCGAACTACGGATAGGAAATTATACATTAGATCATGGATCTCCAGAGCAAATACCTTATGGATCAGACATTGACTCTGCATCGTTAATGGAGCCAATAGCTTTGTCTGAAGAATGGCTGGTAAAGTTTGGCTTTGAGAAATTTGAATTTGAGTATGACGAAGGTTCTGAAACTACTTATGTATTCGAAAAGAAAAATGGGCATCAATTTGTATTAAATGAAGATTTACAACCTATGGATGGTGAAATTGCCATGTTAGATTATAAGCTGGAATATGTTCATCAACTTCAAAATCTTTTTTACTGCTTAACCGGTAGTGAATTAGAGATAATTTAGGGCTGCGCCTTCGGTAAGCGCCTATTAGCAAAATATTCTATATGTTTGTTTCGTGAATAACGAACTTACAATGTTTTCATACGATAAACTAACGGATTTAGAGCTGACTGCTTTGCTAAAGCAGGGAGACAGGAAAGCTTTTAACCAGATTTATCACCGTTATGCCGAATATTTATATCAATACGCCTTAAATATACTAAGAGACGAAGATGAATGCACTGATGCTATTCAAGATATTTTTGTATGGTTGTGGGAAAATAAAAAGAAAGTCAACGTTACAATTTTAAAGGCTTACCTGCTTGCTGCAGTAAAATATAAGCTGACCAGATTAATCCAAAGTAGTAAACGAAGGGCTGAAATACTTGCCCTAAATCCATTACAGGAAGAAATATTTATAGAGGATAGTCTGGAAATAAAGGAGCTTAAACATGCCATTCAGGAATTTGTGCTGGTTCTTCCAGAAAGAGCAAGGCAAATATTTGAAATGAGCCGGAATGAATATCTCTCCAATAAGGAGATTGCCCTTCGATTAGGTATCTCAGAAAAAACTGTCGAGAATCAAATGACCATTGTGTTAAAAAAACTCAAAACGGGCCTGGGTAAAATGTCCTTCTGGTCTGCTGTGATCTAAATTAACAATTATTTTAAATATTTATGATCATCCTTTGGGGGGTAGTGGCCCTTCATGTCCCTAAGTATAAAGGACACGGGTAAAAGAATGATAACGGACAAAGAAAGACTTGTATTAATCGAGCGTATTTCCAGGGGAATTGCAACTGATGAAGAACTTAGTAAATACAATGCCTGGTGTAATGAGTTACAGGTGCAGGATCAGTATGTATCTGACTTTGATGTTGTTAAAAGCACTATGCTGACAGATATAAATAGGAGGATTGATCATAAAGGTATCATTCGCTTCCCTTACTATAAAATTGCAGCAATAGCTGCGGTGCTTGCTATAGTTTTTGGACTTTGGTTTTATAACGTTGGAACGTTTTCAAATCAAAAAGATGAGGTCGTTTATGGAAATGATATAGCTCCGGGGAAAAATATGGCCTCACTTACCTTAGCTAATGGAAAAACGATACAACTTAGTGATGCTCAAAATGGTGTTAGTATTGGTGAGAAGTTAAAATATTATGACGGCACGGATATCATTGCCGAAACAACACAGTCTCGATTGCTGACTGCAACTACTCCCCGCGGTGGAGTTTATGAGATTACGCTTCCAGATGGAACACATGTTTGGATGAATGCCGATTCTAAACTCTCTTTTCCATCTAAATTTTCAGGAAGGGAACGTAAGGTTTCATTAAGTGGCGAAGCATATTTTGAAGTAACAAAAAGTGAACAACCTTTTATTGTTGCTACAGACAAACAAGAAGTAAGGGTATTGGGTACACATTTTAATATCAATAGTTATAACGATGAAGCGGCTACAAAAACCACTTTATTGGAAGGTAGTGTAAGGGTTTCTGCTTCTGATGAAAAAAATGCCTCTTATGTTCTTAAGCCTGGTGACCAAGCCATAAATAACGGCAGAATCCGGGTAGAGAAAGTTGATTTGGAAGAAGCTGTGGCCTGGAAAAATGGCAATACTGTATTTGAAAACAAAACTCTGGAAGACATTATGCGTGATTTATCGCGCTGGTATGATGTTTCTATCGTATATGCAGCTGATGCACCAAAATATGAGACTTTTAGTGGCGCTGTATCAAGATCAAGAAATATATCTACTGTATTGGAACGTATGCAAACTACAGGCAGTGTAAAGTTCAAGATAACCGATAGAACAATAACCGTAACAAAGTAATCATCAACCTACACAAATATATCAATCTATTAACCTAAACCGCATTATGAAAGAAATTCTACGAAATTAAACAAGAGAAAAAGGTGCTTATAAATAGGAAAGCCGAAAAGTGCTACCAACACTTTCCGGCAAAAGTTTGAGCAACCATTCCTGATAAATATCAGGGAGAATTATTATGTCCTAACAATCTATTATCAACTCAAACCAATTCAAACTTAGGCAATATCGTGCAACAATGCAATATTGAAAGTCTTTCGTCGACCCCCTTGGTTTGAATAAAAATTAAAGACGAAGTATGGAAAACTATGCTTTAAACCGTGGTAAGCCGTTTAACTGGCTGCCAACCAAACTCCTATTGATTATGAAGTTAATCATAGTACTAATGACCACTTTTTTGATTCAGGCGAGTGCTGTGGGTTTTGCTCAGAAAGTAACTCTGAATGAAACTGGAGCCTCTCTTGGAAATGTAATAAATAAAATACGCTCGCAAACAGGTTATGACTTTGTTTTCAACTCTAAAGAAGTGGGAAATGCAAAAAAAGTCAATATAAATCTAAAAAATGTTGAGCTGGAAGAAGCCTTAAAGGTGGTTTTCAAAGGGCAGAACCTGACCTATTCAATAAAAGATAAATTCATTGTAATAGAGCCTGCAAAACCTTCTTTTATCGACAATCTGCGTGCTGTTTTTGTAAATATTGATGTACGTGGAAGGGTATTGGATACTTCAGGAGATCCATTGCCAGGCGCTACTGCAATTATTAAAGGCCAAAAAAGTGGCGTCAGAACCGGAGCAGATGGTTACTTCCTCTTGAAAAATGTTGAGGAAGGTGCGACAGTAGTGATCAGTTATACAGGTTATAAAACAAGGGAGCTTACTGCTGCAAAAGATCTTGGAACCATCCGTATGGAAGTTGCTGTGAGTGACCTGGAAGAAGTTGCGGTAACCGTAAACACCGGCTATCAGCGGATTAAGCCGGAACAAAGTACTGGCGCGGTTTCGCAAATTGGGACCAGAGAGTTTGAATCAAGGGTAAGTTCCAATTTTCTTGATGGATTGGTAAACAGGTTACCGGGCTTGTTAATTAATAACAGCGTACAGTTTACCAGTACTACTCCTGGCATTGGAGAAACTACCAGACCTTTGTTCAATATCCGGGGTATTTCTACGATGTCGGCCAACCAAAGTCCGTTAATTGTAGTGGATGGTTATCCAACAGAATTGACACTGGATATGATCGATCCGAATGAAATAAAATCCGTTACGATCCTTAAAGACGCCGCCTCTGCTACTGTATATGGGGTAAGAGCATCTAATGGGGTAATTATAATTGAGAGAAAACAAGCGAATCCAGGGGCAGCACAGTTTAGTTTCAGGAGTACATTAGGACTTACACCAGAGGAGAATTACAGCCGTTACCGCTGGGATCCAGAAGCATCAGGCATTAATGCCAGTTATACACGAGAGAGACAGGCGCTAATTATTACGCCTGCTAGCTGGGGAACCTTATTTTTGCCGGGATCAATAACAGGGGGTAATGTACGTCGTTCTATCCCTTACTATATTCAGGCCCAGCTTGTAGCTGGTATTATTACACCTGCACAGGCTGAAAGCTCTTTTGCTGAACTTGCTAATTATGACAATCTTAAGGATTACAGTCGCTTATTCCAAAGAACGGCAGTTGCACAAACAAATACCTTAAACATTTCGGGTGGTGTACCAAATGCGCTGTATTATATCACTGCAAATTATACGGGAAACCGAAGTAATGCAATCCTGAATGACAACAATAGATTTCAACTGACAGGCCGCACTACTCTAAAACTCGCAAAACGACTAAACCTGGAACTAAGTACAGAATACCAGGAAAATCGTGTTAATGGTGCTCCTATACCGGGACCTGCTACCTATGCTGGTTATGAACGCTACGAAGATGTAAACGGAAATCCTGCAGCCATCATTTCACAAAGCTATGCACCAGTTTATAATAACTATATTCTTTCACAGGGCTTGTTGGATCAAAATTATTACCCTTTGATTGAAGCGGATAAAGTAAGCAACAAGACACAGACGCTAAACTACAAGACGATTGCCAATTTTAACTATGATTTTGGAAAAGGGTTTAACCTTTTGTTCGGTGGGGTGTATGAATCTTCGCGTACAGAATTTAGGCATTTGGCCGCCCAGGGGTCGAATGAAGTTAATTCATTTGTAAACAATTATACTGTCACACCTATCCCCACTAACCCTGTATTCAAAAAGAACCTTCCTGATGGTGATTTCCTACGTCAGCAAAATACTAGTTCAACTGGCTATACTGCACGTACACAATTGAATTATAATAAAAGAATTGGTAACCACTCCCTTAACGGTATAGCCGGTGCTGAAATACGTCGATTATTAAATAAAAGCAATTTATCATCATATTTTGGCTATAATGATCAGAGTTTATTGCATCAACCAGTCGATTACGCTTCGATATTTAATAATGTACCAACAGTTAGAGGTACACTTGTTACAGGAAATGGCCTTTCTTCATTAAATGATTTCTTTAACCAAACCTATGTTGATGATCGGTTTGTTTCTGCTTTTTCCAATATAGTTTATTCATTTAAAGATACCTATTCCTTATCAGGAAGTATTCGCATTGACCAATCAAATCTTTTTGGTAGTGATCCAAAGTATAAATACAAACCATTATGGTCATTAGGTGCAGCCTGGAACATTCATAAAGAAAATTTCATGAACAATATAAACTGGCTTCACCAATTGAAACTGAGGGCTGCTTACGGGTTTAATGGAAACGTAGCCAAACTTTCGCTTCCACAGGTAATCGCCAAGGCGGAGAATAATAATCAGAATACACCAACACTTCCATCGCTTATCTTATTTTCCAATGCCAATACAGGTCTTCGTTGGGAACAGACTGAGAACTTAAACATTGGAATTGATTATAATGTTTTCAAAAATATCACTGGTAGCCTTGAATATTACACTAAAAAAACCACTGATGTAATGGGTAATTCGACTATTGACCCAACTCTTGGTTCGACTTCTGCCTTAATCAATTATGCCACCATCAAAAATAATGGGTTAGAGTTTAGCCTGAAAGCAGACTGGATTTCTACCAGAACCTTTAACTGGAACACTGGTATAGTGGTAGCAAAAAATACCAGCAAAGTATTAGATGTCTTCAGAACTGGGCAATACAATCCACAAGTGCTTGATGTGCTGGGTTATGTAAGTGGTTATCCGGTAGGTTCTATATTTTCTTACAATACTACAGGACTTAACAATGAGGGGCATCCTATTATTGTAGATCCAAATGGAACATCATATGTTGTAAATACCAGTAGTACTGGAACGCCTATAGTTACTGCTATGTCGGATAAGAATTCAGGACTGGTACAATACTCGGGGACTACTTTACCAACCATTAACGCAGGGTTAAGTAACCGTGTTGATGTAGGCAATTTCTACTTTTTTGCAATGATCAATTATTATGGTGGTTTTAAAGTACGCGTACCAAGGCCAACTCCAGCAGAAAACAGGCCTCTGGTAGGATCAAATAATTATTGGAGGGTTCCTGGTGATGAGCTGAACACAAATATTCCAAACCTGACTGATCTGAATAGTTTTAACCCAAGAGCAGCTTACCTTTATAACAGTAACTATGTAGTTAATGGTGACTACCTTACGCTAGGTGATGTGACAGTTTCGTACCGCTTAAATGATGTTAATTTCATAAAAAAAGCAGGTTTTAAGAATTTTGAAATCAAAGCCCAGGCTTCAAACTTATACACTGTTGGATTTAACAGCTATAATTTTAGTATGGCTACGGGAAGTTATGCCAAATCGTATTTAACTCCTACTTATACGCTTGGTTTGTTTACAAACTTTTAAAATTTACACTGATGAAGAAATTTAAATATATAGCCGCCCAATTGCTTTTGTGTTTCATGGTTCTTAGCGGTTGCGACAAATATCTTGATGTTGAACCTAAAGGTAAGCAATTGCTGAAAACGACGAATGACTTCGATCTTTGGTTAAACGCACAAACATTTACAACTGAAATTAATAGCCCTTATCTGGATTATATGACAGATAATATGGATTACCTAAATGTTAATACTCCGCCAATTGCTCTTGTTGACTTCGTTTACACCTGGGCGGCACAGTTTACAAGTGATGTATCAGCATCTGCCTATTTATGGGCTGACCACTATAAACGCATTAGTTTGTACAATACTGTTTTGTTAGGTATTGACGCTGCTGAAGGGGGGACCGAATCACAGAAAAACAGTCTTAAGGCGGAAGCCTTACTTGGCCGTGCATATTCTTATTTTTACCTGGTGAATGAATATGCGAAACCTTATGATGAGGCAACCGCAACTGGCGATTTGGCTGTGCCCTTTGTAACTTCAGATAATGTAAGTCAAAAAGCTCCGCCACGAGCTACTACTGCTGAAATTTATCAACACATCCTGAATGACATCAATGCGGCTATCCCGAATCTTCCTGAGGATAACAGCAGTGCAAGGTTCCGTGGTTCTAAGGCTGCTGCATACAGTGTTTTGGCTCGCGTTTATTTATATAGAAGGGAATATAGTGAAGCGCAGCGTTATGCTGAGCTAGCTCTTGCTAATACCCGCGCCATTATGATTGATTATACCAACCCTGTATCTTTTCCCAACACTCAAAATGTAGTGTCTCATCCAGATGCAATTTATGGTAAGGGATATGCTGCTGTCGGTATTCCCATAGCTTTAGATTTTAAAAGTACGTTTGCAAGTAACGATGCAAGGAGAACAATTTTTTATTCGAACTGGACCAGTACTGTAAGGGGGGCGACCGCGTTTTCTGCAGCTTCCGTTACACCAATTTTCCAGCTGACCAATTCAGGTACAACTGTGCAGGAAATGCATTTAATTGCGGCTGAATGTGCGGTACGCAGTACCGCTCCGAATAGCCTGGCTACGGCACTAAGCCATCTGAATCAGGTAAGAAGGAACAGATATACTGGTATGCCAATTGAGAGTAGAGACTTTGCTTCAGCTGATCAGAATATTGTGTTTAATGAAGTACTAGCAGAAAGAAGGCGTGAATTGCCATTCCATAGTCTACGTTGGTTTGATATGCGGAGATTTGACAAGGAGAATAGAATGCCAGCTGTAATTCGCACTAATGCGCAAAACGCAGTTATTGCCACGCTTGAGCCACACAGCCCAAGATATACGTTGCAAATACCTATTCAGGTGATGGCCTTCAACCCAGATATGCCCCAAAATCCATAACTATAAAATTAAGAGATGAAGACATATAAATTAAATTTATTGGCAATATGCACGCTGGCGCTATTGTTTATGGCTTGCAAAAAAGATAAAACTGGCCGCGAACCCTTATCAAAAGATAGGGTGACTTTTGATGTGCCGGCTTCTACAGATGTAGTAGCTAGAGATTATGATATTAGAAACGTTTCGGTTGTGAGTGTGGAAATGAAAGCGGTGCTTCAAGGGAACACGTCTTCGGATGTTCATTATGTTACTTTTGCCACCGATACCAGTAAAATAGCTGACTATAAGTTGAAGTATGGAAGTAATGCCCTTTTACTTCCCACAAAAAGCTATCTTTATTTCAAGCCCACAGTAGCCATCGCTCCGGGGACCAACATTTCAGAAGCGGCGATTTTAAACCTTGGTTTTCAAACAACGCTAGAGCCTTTCACTACTTATGTGCTTCCGTTGACTATTGCATCTATAGATGGTATACCGCAGGATCCAAAGTCACGCAAAGTTATTTATTATGTTTTTAACACAAAAGAACCACGGTATGTAAGCCATACAGGGTATACCTTAGGAGCAACAGCATCTTCATCACTTGGAACTAATACACCAATTAAAGCAGTGGATGCAACTACGGGTACAACCTTTTGGGCGAGTTCTAATACTGTACCATTGCCACAATGGTTGAATATTGATTTTGCGCGGAATGTTACTTTTTCGGGAATAGACTACTTCTTTCCAACAACTTTAACTACTGCAAACGGAGGTTTGACTACTTCTGCGAAAGTGGAAACGAGTTTAGATAATATAACCTGGGTTGATAAAGGAACACATACGATCAATGTTAACAACGCTGCAAGAATGCAGACTATAAATTTTCCTTCATTAACTACGGCAAGATATTTACGCTTCACAATTTTAACTGCAAACACATATGTAGCGTCAGCGACAATCAGTTATAACATAGGTTTTGTGGGCGGGATTTTATTGTTGAATTAAATAATGGCAACTCGATATTTGTAATAATTAAAAATGAAAAAATCAATATTTTCAATTTTGATGCTGCTGCCCTTTGTGGTAGCAGCTCAAAAAAGCTATATCATTTCAGGAAAATTGCCTGCTGTAAAAAGCCCGGCTAAAGCTTACCTGGTTCTTTTAAAAGACAATGCCTGGAAGGAAATCGATTCTGCTTCCATTATAGATGGAAAGTTTCGATTTACTGGAAGTGTAATGGAACCACAGAGCGCAATTATAGCAGTTAGACGAAGTGGAATTCCAGATTCAGGGACCCAAAGGGATTCAAGAGGGTTTTTTATCGAAAACTCCAATATTTCGATTGTAGGTAAAGATGCTGTCAGAGATGCAATCATCACGGGTTCAAAATCTGACCAGGAAAACCAGGAAAGAGAAGAACTGATTAAACCTGTTACCGCTAAAATCATCAGATTACAAGATGAATTCGGAAAGAAAAATGCTGATGGATCCTTTGTGAAATCATTGGAAGAGCGCAAAAAAGCAGGAGATAGCCTACAGAAACTGGTGGCTATGAACAAGCAGATCAATCTGAAGTTTGCAGAAACGCACTTGAATTCTTTTATGGGACTTTATACTTTTAATATGTATGTGCTCGACAATAAGTTTGATCCAGCAAAAGAAGAACCTTTATTTAACCGTTTTTCTGCAGCACTTAAATCTTCTCCACTTGGTAAGCGCACTGTGGAAAAATTAGTCATTGGCAAAAGGCGCCAGACGGGTGCTAAAGCAACAGACTTTACGCAAAATGACCTGAACGGTAACCCATTTACATTGTCTTCACTAAGAGGGAAATATGTGCTGGTGGATTTTTGGGCGAGTTGGTGCGGACCTTGCAGGGCGGAAAATCCAAATGTAGTAAAAGCGTATAATGAATTAAAAGGCAAGAACTTTGAAATTGTTGGCGTGTCGCTAGATTACCCGGGAAGCAAAGCAGCTTGGGCAGAAGCGGTTAAAAAAGACGGATTGCCATGGATTCAGGTGAGCGACCTTAAAGGTTGGAAAAATGAGGTGGCTGTAATGTATGGCATCAATTCCGTACCTCAAAATCTGCTGATTGATCCGCAGGGAATGATCATCGCTAAAAACCTGAGAGGTGAGGCACTTACAGAGAAATTAAAAGAATTGATTAAGTAAACCCTGTCTTTATGATGCTCATAAAATAAACTAACTATAAAAATCATGAAAATAAAAAGTACAATCGCTGTGCTCTTGATGTTATCGGTCGGAAGTAGTATGGCGCAAGATAAATTTGAGATTTCAGGTACACTGCCTGGTGCAGGAAGCGACAAAAAAGTAATCCTGAACTATGTGAACATCGAAGGGAAAAATGTTAAAGACAGTACCTTGTTGAAAAATGGCAAATTCCTGATTAGTGGTATGACTGCTTTCGGTAATAAAGCTTACCTGACAATGATGCCAGTGAAAAAAGATACAATAAACCGAAACAGAGGGGCTGACTACCAAAACTTTTACCTGGAAAAAGGCAGGTACAAAGTTACTGGAACAAATAGCCTGGCTAATGCAGTGATTACAGGTACACAGGCACAGGCCGACTACCTGGAATATGAACGTGTGGTTGGGGTACCTCATAAGGAATATAAAGCATTAGTACCTGCTTATATGAAAGCCAGATCAGCGAAGGATACTGCTGAAGTAAAAAGACTTTCGGATCAGCTTAAGCCCATCATGGCACGTATTGAATTAGGTTTGGATTCATTTATTTTTAGTCATCCTGACTCCTATGTTGCCTTGGATGCTGTTATGGACAATCGGACAATGGTAATTGATCCGGCAACTTTTGATAAATATTATACGCCTTTTAGTAAAAGAGTAATGACCAGCTTTACCGGTCAGAAACTGACTGCAAAATACAATAAAGCCAAACAGATCGCTATTGGAAAATCAGTTGATTTTACACAGACAGACGATAAAGGAAACGAATTTAAACTATCATCCTTAAGGGGGAAATACGTTTTGGTTGATTTCTGGGCCAGCTGGTGTGTCCCATGTCGTGCAGAGAACCCCCATTTGCTAAAAGCTTATAATCAGTTAAAATCTAAAGGTTTTGAAATTGTGGGTATTTCTTTGGATGAAACCAAGGCAGCTTGGTTAAACGCGGTGAAGCATGATGGTATGCCATGGATCCAAGTGAGCGACCTTAAGGGGTTTAAAACTGAGATTGCAGTGAAATATGGTATTAGTGCCATTCCGCAGAATTTTCTGATCAATCCGGAAGGAGTAATTATTGCAAAAGACCTGAGAGGTGAAAATGTGAATGAAAAGATTGCTGCGTTTATCAAATAAAGTAAAGGCGGATAGCCTCGTTATGGCTTAAATCGATCGGGTCGTTTTATGGCGACCCGATTACTAGAGTTCTTTCCAGGTTGTAGGCAGAGGTTTATTTATTTCAATTTGCTGATAATTGAGCCTCACCTTGCTTTTCCCATCACTGGTAATTGTCCTAAACGGCATTTTTATACCATCTAAGGTTCGATTGTTACTATAGCTGTTTATTTGTTTGTTTTTACCAATCTGGTAACTGTCACCCACAATATTGTAATTTCGATCTAATAGGTAAACAAACTCATGGCCATCAACCTGAAATTCTACTGAATATCCTTCTTTGGTAGCTTTGACAATCCCTCTTGCGAATGCTGCATTGTTTTGCTGCTGCAAGCCGAGTACACCGATATGGTCGTTATACTTTACTACCTGGAGACGTTCCTTATCACTAATAGTCTTTTTTCCATTGTTCCATAGCCAACCTCCGTTAGGGCCAATTTGCTCGACAGCAATTAACTTTCCTTGATGAAACATTTCATTGCGAAACCTGTTACCTACCAGGTCATTGTAAGAGCGGAGCTTGATGCCGTTGAATTCAGCATCGACGGTATAAGTCCTGATCCCATCTAAAGCATTACCACCATATTGTTTTCTGACTGCCTTTAATACTTCAGCAGCACTTGGAAGTTTTGTTTCAGTTTGTTTTTGATCAACGTTATCATCCATAAAATAGAAGCTGCCATCGATTACCGCCATCGCTTTGTTTTTGCTATCTGCCGCACTGGCAAAGAAGCTGTGCGTGGTACTATTTCCGTTTTCATAATTGAGGGTCAGTGTGCCGTCTTTTAAAACATATTTACCTTTTCCGTCACTTTTAGAATTGGTGCCACCACCAATATTATCACCTGCGATAACTGTAGTTGATTGTTTGTCAGTTGTGAAGTTTCCTGCGCCATCAAAATTGAGTACCCGCCTCGAACTTGATCCGATATAGGTCGTGCCAGTAGCTATGCCACCGCTTCCGCTGATGAATTTGAAAGTATAGGCTCCCTTTGGAACACTGTTATCCAGATTCATTTTGAACATCACATAGGTGCCTCCATCAAGATTTCCATTCTTTGTAATCGTATATTCGTCTTTATCTCCATTGCTGTATAGCAGATGAAGGTTGGATCCTTTAATTTCATATTTGCCCCTTACTGCAGTTTTCCATTCCTTTTTATTGAGCTGATCTGTGAACGTTTTGTCCTTGCGCAGCAGGATAACTACATCCGTACGATTCATGCCCCCGCCTAATGGGTTGAGACTAAGTTTGACTCCTGCATATACGCCAGGAAAGCTATTGGAAGATTGGCAGGCACTGGATAGGGCGGAAGCCATGAATAATAAAAGGTACAGGGTAAAGAAGTGGAACTGCTTCATCGAAAAAGGTTTAATAGATATAGGAAATTGACAACAAAAAAGATGCCTTATCAGTCAACCGTTGAAAAACCATCACTTTCAATTACTGACTTTACCCACTTTTGATAAATTGGATACCAAACACGATCCCCGTTAGAACCGTTACAAAGCATTATTATACCACTTTTGGTTGGTAAATGCATAAACAATTAATGTGATGAAAAGTAAGGTATGTTTTCTTCTATTTGGCATAAATGAAAGAAATACTATCTTGGACAATAAGTCCGCTCATGTTTTGACCTACATACTTAATAGTGTATTTTGAAGGTTTGGTGATGCTATATCCTTTTAAAAGATCGACAGTAATAGAAATACTGTCTTTAGAATTTACAGGTAGGTAACTGTCAGCCGGTGGCGGCATTATTCGTTTCGCCATAGCGCCTTTGTAGTCAACTTCTTCACCAGACTCTGATGTTATATCCAGGTATTTGCTGATGAATGGCTCAAAAGGAGTATGCCATTTGCAAAAATGTTGTGTAGTATCGGCATTATTATATACTGTAAATTTCAGCTCCGCCAATTCGCCAGCTTTAATGGTATCTTTCATTGACATCTTTGCCAACAGACCTTTTTCAGCTGTGCTGTCTAGGGCTGCAGTAGCCGAGGAGTCTGCCAGATTAGTACTATTTTGTGCGCTATTATTGTTGATTCCGCAAGATGAAAGTGCCAGTACAACAGCAGCGTATAACAATATATTAAAGTTTTTCATAGTGTAAAAGTATCTTTTTTGAGTCAGATTTCTCCATTATCTTTACGTGATGTTACCTTTATAGCGAGAGGCAAGATCTTCAGCGAATTGTTCTGCATGATACGGGACATTTCAATATTGGTCAAGCCATAAAAGATTGATTTTAAAATTAGTACATTAACAACAAAAAATGGATACATCGGTAAATGACCTTTTAGCAAGTAAATACAACATAAAATTATCAAAGCCTGAGGATGCAATCACAATTTTAGAAACGGGGCTTGCCGGTATGATTTTCACGCAGAATGATATTGGTAAAGAATTTTTTGATTTAAAAAATGGAATACTTGGAGAGACATTCCAAAAGCTTGTCAACTACCGGTTTCCAATAGCCGTTGTGCTTCATGCCGATCACGATTTTGGATTAAGGGTAACTGAGTTAGCGAGAGAACATTCAAAACATCCGATTATCAGGTTTTGTCAAGACATTGAAGAAGCGAAAGCATGGATGACCCAAATTGTTAGTTAATTGCTTTATTTCTTTTTACTGCCGACAAGAATTACGACTCCTGCAATTAAAACAATACCACCCACATAAGGAGGCCAATTCACATTTTTCTCTTTATCAGCGGATATTTGAATAGGTCCTGCATCAACTATTTTTTCTTTTTTTGTGTAAGTGAAGCCAGTCCATACTAGCATCGCAATCCCTAAGATGGTTAGAATTAGTCCAAGAGGTTTGTTCATATCAGTTGTGTTAAGTTTATATATTAACAGAACTGATAATAGAATGTTTGAAAAATTGAAGTATTGGTGACTGTCATCGTCTGTCTTAATGATTGCTGAAGAATTCAATTTTTTCAAGCCTGGGATTTTTATGATTGTTTTTGCAATAGATAACTGGTAACTTCATATATACAATCAATTTTTAGTAACATGGATATATACATCGAGCTGATTCTGACTTTATGTATAGTGCTAGGCATTATTATATGGCTCACTATAATGGGTAAGCGGAAGTCAAAGTATGGCTTAAACTTTATTAAAAGAGTTTGTTCTGTCTGCAGTACTGAACAGTCCATAATAAGAGTCCCTAAAAACAAAAATCAGATATTATTTGGTGGATACACATGTCCTACATGCCAAGCTGCGCTTGATAAATATGGTGATGTGATCTTATAAAAGTGTCTAAGTCTTATTATTAAGGTTACTAGAATCATTATTGTAGTAGTCCTACCGAGATTGCACAATCATGACTATGAGAATTGAAATATCAAAAACTCTAACACAAGATCAAGCTAAACAAATTGATTACTTCTGGAATGAAGTATATCCGGTTAAATTAAAAAATAGATTTGGATTGTTGTTAAAAGACATAAAAGAATTTAACCATCATATTTTACTTAATGAAACCGATGAAGTAATTGGTTGGGCTGCTACATTCTTACGAGATGAGGAGATATGGTTTTCTATCCTTGTATCCGCTGAAAATCAAAACAAGGGCTATGGGAATATGTTAATTGATAGTTTAAAGCAAAATTTTAAGAATTTATGCGGTTGGGTTATTGATCATAATAATGATTTGAAGCAAGACGGTTCAACCTATTCCAGCCCAATTCAATTCTATTTGAAAAATGGCTTTGTTTTAATGGAAGATAGAATTGAAACAGACATTATATCTGCGGTTAAAATTAAATATGAGGCAAGTCTTAAGTAATTAAAAAATGGAATTTAATCCAAGTAATAATATAGTCAGGCTCTGTCTTCAAGGTATGGAGATGGAAGAAAAAGCCAACCCTGAAGAAGCAAGAAGACTTTTTCTTCAAGCCTGGGATCAAGCGACAAACGATTTAGGAAAGTTTATTGCAGCTCATTATGTAGCCAGGTATCAAAAAGATATTTCCGACAAGTTAAAATGGCTTGAAACGGCTTTGCAGTTTGCATTAAAAATAAATAATGACAGCGTTAAGAGTGCTTTCCCTTCTCTGTATTTAAATATTGCTAAATGTTACGAAGACCTTAAGGATCCTGAAAAGGCTAGAGAAAATTATGAATTGGCCATTATATTTAATGATAAACCATCTGACAAAGGTCCTTTTTACCATGGAACGAAAGCAGATTTGCAAGTGGGCGATTTGCTGAGGGCAGGGGGAAGTTCTAATTATAAGCCAGGACTCGAAATGAATCACATTTATTTCACAGCTCTTGTTAATGGAGCCGGTCTTGCTGCTGAATTAGCAAAAGGCAATGGAAAGGAACGTGTTTATATCATTGAACCGACAGGAAGTTTTGAAAATGACCCCAATGTTACTGATAAAAAATTTCCAGGCAATCCGACACGCTCATATCGCTCACAAGCACCATTAAAAATTGTTGGCGAAGTGACTGATTGGGTGAGAATGGCACCAGAGGAACTTCAGAAATGGCGTGAAAAGCTTGCCAGTAATAAAGGAGACATTATTAATTAGCCTTTTCACTCGATTATGAAAAAAGCTGTCATTCATTATGATCAATTTTTCGGTCCATTATACTTTGAACCATATGCCATAGAGGTTGCGAAACGAATTGAAATCACCCCGAATTCTATCGTATTGGAAATTGCTGCTGGAACAGGTCGTGTTACTCGCCATATTCGGGATTGTATTCCACAATCAGCAAAACTAATCGCTTCAGATATTAGCGAGGACATGTTGGCTATAGCCAAAAAGAAATTAAGTAATCTTGATATTGATTGGCAAATCATAGATGCTAAAAAGCTTCCTTTTAGTGACAAAAGTATTGATCTTATTGTTTGTTGCTTCGGTTATATGTTTGTTCCTGATAAGCCGAAAGCATTTGAAGAAGTCTATCGGGTTCTAAAATCTGGCGGACAATTTTTACTTACAACCTGGGATAAGTTGGAGAATAACACTGCGTCCTTTACTTCAAGATCTATAGCAAAGAAATATTTGGAAGAACCATTACCTGACTCATATAATCTTGCTACTTCAATGAGTGATAAAACTGTCATAAAATCTTTATTAAAAGATGCTGGATTTACAAAAATGTCAATTGAACAAGTGGAACTTTTGTCTGTTAGCCGAACCGCAAAAGAAGCTGCATATGGTCTTGTAGAAGGAGGTCTTATTTATGATGAAATAAAAAAACGTAATCCTGCTTGGATAAATGAGATAAGAGTTAAAGTAGAAAAAGAGCTTGCTGAAAAATTTGGAGCTGCTCCAATGGTAGCTCCAATGAGTGCCATAATCAGTGAGGCCAGGAAGTGATACATATAAATCCTATAAGTATAAAAATCTGTTCTTAAATATCCGAAATTATATAGAAAAATCTTAGATTTTATCTAACTGTTACTAGCTAGATTGTTACAATCAATTAATCAGAAATTTATGTTCTATTAGTGTTTTATTCCTAATTTAGAATACTGCTAAAACACTAACGAAATGAAATAATGACATTTTCTTACGCAATTATTAAAAGCAGAAATCGTTAAAGCTGATAATAGTTCGAAATATTAACCTTGTTTAATATGATAGCTTCATAATCTTTACCAAATAAATATTGTCTGATGAAAAAACTGAGATCAAAAATTGTGAAAACGCTCAAAAAGGAATTTACTTTCGAATGCATCATTTCTTCCAGAATGAATCAGGTTATTCTAGATGTTAAGAATATAGATTTTGAGCAACATCTCGGACAGTTAATACAGCAAACTCAATTTATCATTGATAAATATTTTCCTCAAAGGGAGGATCACCTACTTCTTGTCATTCGTGCAATCGACGGAACAAACGAGAATAAATTTAAAATCTGGAAGTCTCACTAATACTTATTGTCCATTAGGTTTTAAGCTAGTATAGGACAGCTAATTTTTGATTAAAAATGAAAAAAATATACATCTTTTTAGCTGTTTTTATTAGTAGTTTATCAGCTCTAGCTCAAATTAGTATAAATACTGACATCGTAAAAATAAAGTTGCCAAGAGGAACAGTATTGGTAAATAAACCAATGACGGTACCCCAATCTGATGGGACGATTGAATTGGTCAAAGGGGGAGAATACCAGTATGAAAATATTTTTCTGAGTATCTGGCCATCTAAAAAGAAACAACTCCCAACTAAATGTTTAGAGGATATTAATTTTTCAAGAAAAAATAGAGGTTGGGGGTCAGAAAATAAGCCTATAGGAGAAGATCTGCATGTGAAGGTTCCTATAGGAATGAATGTATGGGCTTGGCAGGTAAAGTATAGTGAATATGTATCATGCCAATTTTATATAACAAATAAGGACAAGACCTCTAAAGTGAGTGGATGGATACAATTTGATCCTGGAGTTGATGAGAAAGCAAAAGTTTATCTTGAACGTATTCTAAAAGGTATTACTTTTATATAGTATCTGCCGGAGATAGTACTTATATTGGTCTGTCTTCCTTTTTTATCTCTTTGTTTTCAGGCGTTTCTTTAACTATAGTTTTTTCTACATAATTTTCAACCGAGTTAGAATCCTCTGGTTTGATTTTTTCTTTTAAAATCGTGTCCCAGAAAACGGTAGTTTTACTCTCTTTAATCTCGTCCTGCTTTTCTTTTCTGATCATAATATCAAATTTAATGAATTAATGTAGTGAAGACAAATCTCTCATATATTATTGTTATTGGGGTTAAAGCTATAAATTTGAGAAGATCAATATCAAAGAAGATAGGGTCATAAATAAGAATTAATAAAACAGACGATGATTAAATGCCTTTTAAAAGTACAATTAATAGTGTTTATGCTAATTACTATAAACACTATTAATGCAAAAGCTCAAAAGGGAGCATTGTATGAAAACTTTCCTGAAAGTTTTGAAAGCTCCGGAGAACAAAAAGGTATAGCAAAAAAAATGGTAGATCTTTCTTCTGGTAAATGGGAGTTCAATGGAGTTTCTATAGATTCATTCGTTGTTAACGATAGACCGACAAGTGGAAGTTTTGCTCTTAGAATGGCAGCAAATAATACAGAACCATTATATGCACAGATGAATTTTGATCTAATGCAAGGTGCTTCTAAAGTTACGGTTTGGTTTAGTTCTTATGGGGCTAAGGCAGATAAGAAGGGTGCTTTTAAATTAGAATATTCTACTGATAAAGGAAAAAACTGGATTCAATCTGGAAAAGATGTGGTGGTGAATAGCAAGACTAAACATGGATTATCTTTTCCTTTGAATATTTCAGGGAATGTTCGCTTTAGAATTGTAAAATTGCCATTGGGCAACGGAAAAGACGACCCTACTATTGAAAATGGAAGATTAAGCTTCGATGATTTTTCAGTTTATAAAAATTAGCTTAAAATTTAAAGAATAAATAAGCCACCAGAAAAAAAAATATACTAAAATAGATGAGAAGAGTTCTTTTTATATTGATCCTAATTATTGGATCGAATCAGTTAATGGCACAAAGTATCCGATTAGCCACTTATAATATTAGAGGGATATTAGCTAGAGATGTTCCAGTGAATATGTGGAAAGATAGAGTAGGGCTCGTTATACCTTTAATTCAGTTTCATGATTTTGATGTTTTTGGAGTTCAGGAAGCAAGTGAAGAACAACTGTCTGATTTAGAAAAAGCACTTCCTGGTTATGGAATTATAGCAGAAAATAAAAATAATGGTTTAAATACATCGGCTATATTTTATAAAAAAGTAAAATTTAACCTTCAAAAAAGCGGGCATTTTTGGCTATCTGCTACTCCAGGTGTAGAAGGAAAAGGCTGGGATGCGAAGCATCCGAGAGGTTGCTCTTGGGTAGAGTTAACAGATATCAAACAGAATTTTAAATTTTATTTCTTTAATACCCATTTTGATCATGTCGGAGTACAGGCTCGTAAAAATAGTGCAAAGTTAATTATAGAAAAAATTGACCAAATTGCTGGTAATAATGCTGTTGCGGTTGTTGGTGATTTTAATTTCGATCAGAGAGATGAGAATTTTGCCTACATCAAAACTTTTAATAAGCTTTTTGATTCCTATGAGGTATCTAAATTTAAATACGAACCAAACGGAACATCAAATAGTTTTAATATCACTAAGAAATCAGATGCTCGGATAGATCATATCTTTATAACTAAACAATTTGAAGCCTTAAAATATGGTGTTTTAACTGATAATTCTGGAGGAAAGTTTCCTTCTGATCATTTCCCGGTTGTAGTAGATGTTATCACTAAAAAGTAATTTAGATTACTTAATAAGTTTTTAAACAAAAAAGTCGGATAATTATCCGACCTTTCTGTTTATTTCATAGGTAGTTAGTTTACTGAACTATTTTACCATCTTTATCAATCTTTATGGATCCTGTTTCTTCTCCTTTTTTAACATCAATTTGATAGTATTGAGTTTTATCTGCATTGGTTACCAGGAATGCTGCTACTGGAGTAAGTTCTTTAGCTTCTTCAGATTTTAAAACTGCTTTTACTGGCTCTGGAAGGTCTTTTAATTCAACCGGAACCTTTGTAGTACTATCTTGGTATACCGCAATGTTAATTGGGTTTTTAATTTCGCTTGCTTTTACTGATGTTAATCCTGCTACGGCTAAAAATGCTGCTGATAAGATGATCTTTTTCATAATATTCGTTTTAATCAATTAATATTCTTGTTAATTATGAATAGGATAGGTTTGATAACCGTGCCGGAATAACGGTTTTTTGGCATGCAGTTGGTTGTCAGTGAATTGTGTTTTTTTTGTGTGTTTTTAGATTGTGGTACTTTTCTACAGTTTGTTGTTTGGTTCAACAAGATAATGTTGTGATCACTGAGGTGTAACGAAATCTTTCTTGTTTTTTCTTATAAAAGCGACTTGCAATTCCATTAATGGTTCTTTAAGTGCATAAAACTGATTGTCAAATTTTTCTAAGGGATTATTGTCATATGATTTACTAAAACCTTCTGAGGTTCCATTTTGATCCTTAGTTATTTGTTCCTTTTCTTTTTCAAACACATTATTTGCAGTTTGAGTTAACTCAGCAAACTTATTTGCGCCAACGAGTCTCAATACATTAGGAGCCAGCTTAGCAAACTGTCCGCTTGAATTATAATAGTATTGATTGAAGCCGCCATTATTTACTTCAGCTTCTAACCACCAGATAATATAGATTGCTTGTTGTGGCTTAGTTAGTGACAGGACACTAGCTAATTCCTGATCTGGATTTGTTGGCAAAGTATTCGAGATATGGTCAAACACTAGCTGAACCAGTAATGAATCTGGGGTACCATCTATTGTTTCTACTGTAAGTGGAGGTCGCTTGACTTGAGCTTCAATAACATTTGAACTATTAACTGCTGTATTCATCGAACAACTGGAGAATTCAATACTCATGACAAGACTGATCAAGATAACTATAATGTAGGCTTTTTGGCAATTCATACTTCTATCAGAATATTACTTAGTATAACTTATTTAAGGTTTTATTTAATTCTGCTTTAAAAGAAGAGGAGAATACCGCTTTTGCTACATCCATTTTTTCAGCGTCAAATATCATAGGTACTATCTCATCATTTTCGTCAAACTTCTTGTCACGATTTGAGTCTGTCATCGCTTGAATCAGGATAGTTCCAGAATGATTAATAGTTCGAAAGCTATTAATATCCATATTACTTGGAGTGATCTGTTTAAGATTTTTTCCAGTTTGGTCTGAGGTAAAAAGGTAAGTGGGGTCTTTACGGTCAAGTCTGCCATCTGCGTTGTAATCTTCAGATGTGGCGTTGTAAACCATTAAATTTTTAAGTGTCTGAAATGAGTTAATGAGTATTATTCTGTCTGAAACTAACAAATTAGATTTTTCGGTTTTGATATCGTAAAATGCAATGTTCCAGTAAGGACCAGTATCTGATCCCGAAGAATAACGTTTTAGTGATTCAGTATCTTTTTCTGAAGCCTTTAAAGTTAAGGGGTACATTACAACATTAGTACTATCAATAGGTACTATATCTTTAAACACAGAAATCATTGTCGAGGTCATTTTATCTGCATTCTTTCCGTTTTTATCCTGTATAGGAATACTTTCCTTTTCAGTAATGTTGCAAGAGATAATTAGTGGAGGAGTTGTTCCAAGCAGAATTCCTATTAACAAGGTTTTACTTATTGTCGCCATGAGCAGGTGTTAATTTAATTTTAGACGCAGTTGTGTTGTGAAAGTTACATTTAAAGTCCTCTATAAAATTGTATCACTTACAATCGCAATCCCAATCCGTATCCATATCAATTACAGTTACTACAGTTTGGGTGTCGTTGCAGGGTGAAAAGATAATTCTCACCAGCTGATTATCCCTGGTTGTTCCTTCCAAAGCATATTTTTTTCGACATGGATTGTTAGAAGAAGTATCACTTTTAACATAATTAATATGACCTTTTTTAAGTATCTCATCTACTTCTAAAGAGTCAATAGAACGGCAATTCATTCTGCATTTACCATGTTTGGTGAAAATAAGCCGTTCGGGTTTTCTGTTAAAAGAATCTTCCTTAGTTTCAAAATTCTGAACCTCTGTATTTTGGCTTTGGTTGCCGCATCCGTTGGAAAGGACTGATATGATCAAAGAGAGGAATAAAAGAATATGGAATCGAGTCATGAATGATATAGGCTGATTGTCTATTACAATAATAGTTTGTTTTGATGTATTATCCAATGGCTGTTTGTGCCAATCGTTTAACTAACTGTGAAGCGTTAATAATGGATACCAGTCGATTATCGGAAATCTTCTTGAAAAGTGACGTATACGCTTAAAACTATAAAAAGCAGTTTCATTTACATCTTTATGATGGAAATACAGGAGGTACTTATTACCTTTGTCCGAAATTAAACCTGTATAATGTATAAGAATTGGTGGAAAATTTTAGGAGCCGTATTGGTTATTTACTCAACCATTGCCGGTCTTTTATCTGGTGTACCTGAACTTCCTATTTTGTATGAGAGCATTAGGAATCTATATTTCCACGTTCCTATGTGGTTTGGAATGATTGTATTGTTTAGTGTATCTGTATATCACAGTATCAAGTTTTTAAGCAATAGTAATCCAGAACATGACCTTAAAGCAGTTGAAAGTGTTAATGTTGGTGTAATTTATGGCATACTCGGAATTGTAACTGGTGCGATATGGGCAAAATTTACCTGGGGACAAGCATGGAGTTTTGATGTTAAACAGAATTTCGCCGCAATTGCTTTATTATTGTATTTTGCTTATTTGGTTTTGCGTAATGCAATAGATGAAGAGCAAAAAAGAGCTAAAATATCCGCTATATATAACATATTTGCTTTCCCAATGATGGTGGTGTTGCTTTTTGTTTTACCACGTTTAGCTGATTCTTTACACCCGGGGAATGGCGGTAATCCTGGATTCAATGCTTATGACCTTGATAGTCGTATGCGCGCAGTATTTTATCCTGCCTGCTTAGGTTGGATCTTAATAGGATATTGGATTTATACAATTTTATATAGAGTACGTACATTAGAAAAAAAGAATATATTATAGTCATGAAGAAATTTTACGTTACCTTTTTAATGTTGGTATTATCCCTTCAATTGTTTGCACAAGATGGAGGTTCTTCCATCACTGATAGTATATATGCTTCAGGTAAAATATATGTTGTTGTTGCATGTATTGTTTTAATTCTATTGGGACTACTATTCTTTCTGTTCACAATCGAAAAAAGATTAAAAAAATTAGAACAAAAATCTTCAGGTAAAAACTAATTTTAAATCGTTTAATGCCTGTTTTTGCCTCTTTTTTGGTTTAGTGTGACAGGTACACTAAGTGATTTTGCATTTGTATTAATCGTTTTTTTTAGTGCAATTTTGTACTCATAATTGAGACTTATTTCATAATTCATAAAAAACAAATAATGGCTAATACAGCAAATGAGACAAATTTCTTTGCAGATGTCTGTAAGAATTTTGACAGTGCCGCACAATTTACCTCTCATCCAGAGGGCTTATTGACTCAAATTAAAGCTTGTAACAGTGTGTACCGTTTCCAATTCCCAATTCGCAGGGGTAATGGCTTCGAGGTTATTGATGCATGGCGTGTAGAACACTCGCAACATATGAACCCTACAAAGGGTGGTATACGTTACAGCGATATGGTAAATGAGGATGAAGTAATGGCACTTGCAGCGTTAATGACTTATAAGTGTGCGATTGTAAATGTGCCGTTTGGTGGTGCAAAAGGAGGGATCTGTATAAACCCTAAGAATTACACCATTGGCGAGTTGGAGAATATTACCCGTCGGTATACTACAGAATTAATTAAAAAGAACTTTATTGGTCCTGGTATTGATGTTCCTGCTCCTGATTATGGAACTGGGGAACGTGAAATGAGCTGGATCGCTGATACTTATATGACCATGAATCCTGGGCAGCTGGATGCTCTTGGTTGCGTTACAGGTAAGCCAATCGCTTTACATGGTATACGTGGACGTAAAGAAGCTACTGGTCGTGGTGTTGCTTATGCAGTAAAAGAATGTGTAAACGTTGCAGAAGATATGGCGAAAATTGGTCTAACGGCTGGTTTAGGTGATAAGCGTGTAATTGTACAAGGGTTAGGTAATGTGGGATACCATGCTGCTAAATTCCTTGCTGAGTTTGGGGCAACGGTAGTTGGTCTTTGTGAGTATGAAGGCGCAATTTATAACGAGAATGGTTTCAATATCGACGAAGTATTTGCACATCGTAAATTAACTGGTTCAATTTTAGGTTTCCCTGGTGCTACTGAGTTCAAGAACTCTATGGAAGGATTAGAACAACCATGTGATATTCTTGTTCCTGCAGCTCTTGAAAACCAGATTACCGTGCATAATATTAGAAACATCAAAGCGAAGATTATTGCTGAAGGCGCTAACGGACCCTGTACTCCTGATGCAGAAGTAATTTATACAGAAATGGGTGGTATTATTATTCCAGATATGTACTGTAATGCCGGTGGTGTTACGGTTTCTTATTTCGAATGGTTGAAGAACCTATCGCACGTTGCTTTTGGTCGTATGGAAAATCGTTATGCTGAAAATTCAAATGCTAATCTGATCAATACACTGGAGAGTCTGACTGGAAAAAGTATTCCTGCTGAGCATCGTTTAATGATTGTTAAAGGCGCCTCTGAGATGGAACTGGTAAATTCAGGTCTGGAAGATACGATGATTCATTCTTACCATGAGATCAGAGAGACTTTAAAGAATAAGCCTGGAGTTAAAACATTAAGAACAGCAGCTTTTGTTGGTTCTATTGATAAGATTGCAGTATCATATATGAATTTGGGCGTTTGGCCTTAAGCCATTCATGAATTTAAATGAGCCGCGATGCCTTTTTGGTGTCGCGGTTTTTTTATGCTTTTGTCAGAGAACTATCAATAAACTGTCATCATCGCGTTTTGAATGGTTACGAAAGGTTTTGGCTCCTTATATTTTTTATCTTTGTGGAGTTTCTTTTTTAATTTTTTATAGTCCATGAGAAAAAGTGCAATTATTGGTTTGATAACAATAGCATTATGCGTAGGTTTTTTAGTAAGCCTTAACGCTGATACAAATACCTATTCGACCTTTAGTGAAGCGGCGAAAGATCCAAAAGAATTTCATGTAATGGGCTATTGGGAAAAAGATAAGGGTACACATTATGATGCCTTAAAAGATGCTAATCGCTTTGAGTTTTTTATGAAAGACGAAAAAGGGAAAGTGAATAAAGTAGTATACGCAGGAACCAAGCCCCAGGATTTCGAGCGCTCAGAAAAATTGGTGTTGATTGGTAAAATGGATAACAATACTTTTTACGCCTCCAAGATCCTGATGAAATGCCCATCCAAATACAACGATGAACTTGTAGAAGTGAATAAGGATGGTATAGTAGAAAAATACAACTAAATTTAATGGATATACAGTTTATTGGAGAGAACCTCCTTCCCGGTAAAATCGGCCAGTTTTTTATTGTTTTGGCATTTGCCGCTTCTTTATTATCAACTATAGCTTATTTCTTTGCTACCCGGAATAAAGAACTTGGGGATCATTCTTGGACTCGTATTGGTCGTATTGCATACTTGCTAAATGGTGTAAGTATTTTAGGTATCGGAACTACATTGTTTTATTTGATTTTAAATCACTATAACGAATACTACTACGTTTATTCACACTCCTCAAAAGAACTTCCGGTATATTATATAGTATCCGCTTTTTGGGAGGGGCAGGAAGGAAGTTTTTGGCTATGGGCATTCTGGCAGGCATTGCTAGGGATTATTTTAATCTGGAAAGCGAAATCATGGGAAAATAGTGTGATGACTGTCGTTGGGTTCTCGCAAGTGTTCCTGACATCAATGCTGCTTGGTGTTGAGATTTTTGGTGAGCGCTTAGGTAGCTCTCCATTTATTCTGTTAAGAGATGCTGTAAATTTAAAAGAAATGGCGCCAGCAGTATTTGCTGACCCTGAAAACTATAAAAACTACCTTAAATTTATTACTGATGGTAGGGGATTGAATCCGCTACTTCAAAACTATTGGATGGTAATTCACCCACCAACCTTATTCCTTGGTTTTGCGGCTATGATCGTACCATTTGCTTATGCAGTAGCAGGGTTATGGCAAAAACGTTATAAGGAGTGGATCAAACCTGCAATGCCTTGGGCACTGTTTGCTGTAATGATTTTAGGTACAGGAATTATCATGGGCTCGTTCTGGGCATATGAAGCCCTGAACTTTGGTGGTTTCTGGGCATGGGATCCGGTTGAAAATGCTTCTATTATTCCTTGGTTAACTTTAATTGCCGGTGTGCACGTAATGATTGCGTTCAAGAATACAGGACATGCCTTTTTTACGGCGATAGTATTGGTGTGTATTAGCTTTGTATTAGTGCTTTATGCTTCTTTCTTAACCAGAAGTGGTGTATTGGGTGAAACATCAGTACACTCATTCACTGATTTGGGAATGTTCTGGCACCTGATTCTTTATAATGTAGTTTTCTTGTCTATTCCAACTATACTGTTAATTATCAGATGGAAAGAATTACCAATCACAAATAAAGATGAAGAGACTTATTCAAGAGAATTCTGGATGTTTATTGGTGCATTGGTAATTACAGTTGCTTGTATTCAGGTGATCTTTTCTACTTCTGTTCCTGTATTTAACCAGGCTTTTGGAACCAAATTCGCTCCACCAATTGATGCGATTAAATATTACAACCAATGGCAGGCACCATTTGCTATTCTGGTAACCATTATATCTGGTTTCGCACAGTTCATGAAATACAAGAGAACTGACGCAAAGAAATTCTACAGCAGCCTAATTGCTTCTATTGTTTTCTCTATTGTAATTACAGGTGCTTTTGTTTATATCACAAATGTATATCATAACCTGATGTATATCCTGCTTACATTTAGCTGTGTATTTGCGGTTATATCTAATGCCAGGATATTAGCACAAGCCTTTGGTGGAAAACGTAAGCTGGTTGGTGCAGCTGTTTCGCACATAGGATTTGCTTTATTGTTGCTAGGAGCACTTGTTGCTGCTGCTACAAACAGACCAATTTCACTGAATGTAAGTAACTTCATTCCGGTAAAAGATTTTGAAAAGGTTGAAAAACCAGGTGAAAATATTGTTTTGTACAAAAATGAGCCTAAAAAGATGGGCCGTTATACCGTAACATATGTTAGCGATACCACAGTTAAACCAAATACATTTTATAAGCTTAATTTTAAAGTGTATGATGAGAAAACCGGGAAGTTAAAAGAAGATTTTGAATTAAATCCGCATGTACAGGTAAATGAGAAAATGGGATTGATTGCTTCTCCTGATACCAAACATTACCTTACTTACGACATTTATACACACATTACCAGTGCTCCTGAGAAAAAAGAAGATCATGATCACAATCATGAAGGACATACTGAAGAAGAAAATTATAAGGCGCCAAGAATTGTAAATGTAGCAGCTGGAGATACACTACACACTAGTAGCGGAGTACTTACAGTTAAAGGATTGAATAACCAGCCAAAAGCGAAAAGCCTTATATTGGCTCCGGGCGACTTAGCGGTAGGTTTACCGATTGAGGTTGATGTGAATGGTAAGATTTATAAAACTGAGCCTATCTTCCTGATCAAAGGAAATAATACATTTGATTTTGCACGTAATATCGACGAATTAGGTTTAAGACTGAGGTTTACGAAAGTATTACCTGAACAACAAAAAGTTGAATTGCAGGTTTATGAAAAACCACAACAGGCGAAAGATTGGGTGGTATTTAAATCAATCGAATTCCCATATATCAATCTTTATTGGGTAGGTACAATTGTAATGGTTATTGGATTTGTTATTTCTATCTTTAGAAGACAAAAAGAAGTTAAAGCAGCTTAATTTACCGCTGCTTTTTATAACCATAAAATAATAATTGTATCCCTATGAAAATTGTTTGTTTAGGTTCTGGTAATGTAGCCACACACATGGCTAATGCTTTTAAAGATAACGGTGCTGATATTGCACAAGTATGGAGCAGAGACTTCGAAAATGCAAGAGAATTAGCAAATAAGACGGAAGCTCAGGCTGTTTCTGATTTAAAAGATATAGATGATTCAGCCGATTTATACCTGATTGCTGTAAAAGATGATGCCATAGAAAAAGTATCAAAAGCATTAAAAAATGTTAATGGTTTGGTAGTTCATACCTCTGGTGCAACCAGTATGGATGTATTGCAAAACCATCAGCAGTATGGCGTGTTCTATCCTTTACAAACTTTTTCTAAATCACAGCCATTAGATTTTATCAGGGTTCCTTTATGTTTAGAAGCTAACACAGATGAAAACATGAGCTTGTTGCAGCTGGCTGCTATGAAGCTTAGTCCTTTGATTTATGAGGTAGATAGCAAGCAACGGGCAATACTGCATGTGGCAGGAGTATTTGCATGTAATTTTGTGAATCATATGTACCAACTGAGTTATCAAATGCTTCAAAAGAATAACCTTGATTTTGAAATACTGAGACCATTAATTATGGAAACAGCAGGGAAAGTTCAAGATGCTATACCAGCCGATGTACAAACTGGACCAGCAGCAAGAAATGATAAAAAGACAATATTAAAACACGAAGAGCTCCTGAAGAAAATGCCTCACATGCAGGAAATCTATAAAATTTTAAGTAATAGCATTAAAAAAACGCATTAATAATGTAATTGCCGTTTTTGGTGCTTATTTTTGAACCATATTATGAGTATTTTTAAATTAAAGATAAATTTCGAAGAACAAGGAAAAGAATCAGTTGAACTACCTATTGCCGGCGGAGAGTCTGTATTGGATGTCTGCCTTGATCATGGAATAGAATTACAGCATAACTGCGGTGGAGTATGCGGTTGTAGTACCTGTCATGTATATGTGACTAAGGGAATGGATAACATCCAGGAAATATCTGACAAAGAAGAAGATTTTATTGACAGAGCAGTTCGTCCAAGAATTACTTCCCGTTTAGGTTGTCAGTGTGTAGTAAGCGCTGGTGATATTGAAGTTACCATCCCAGATCAGTCTGAATTTTTAGGCCATTAATTATAAAATTTAATAAATTAAAATATGGATAAGTTTGCCCTGCCAATATATTGGAATGATCATGAGGATATCGCTCAGGAATTATATGAGAAATTTGGTGATGATTTTAATGAAGGTAAGATCTACAGGATCAGGTTCACTGAGCTGTTAGAATGGGTATTAGCCCTACCTAACTTTAAAGGTACTAAAGAAGAAAGTAATGAAGGACATCTGGAACAAATCCAGTCGGCCTGGGTTTATGAATGGAGAGATAACCAGGATTAGTGAATGTTTCTTGAACAGCTAAAACATATTACAACCTTCATCTTTGATATTGATGGCGTATTGACTAACGGTGATATCATCGCGTCTGATTCTGGTGAGTTTTTACGGACTTTTAATATCAAAGATGGATATGCATTGCAGCTTGCTGTTAAAAAAGGTTATCATGTTTGCATCATTTCAGGGGGTAAGGGTACTGCTATGGAAAAACGATTTGAAGGCCTTGGTATCACCAATGTTTTTCTAGGTGTTTCTGATAAGGTTGCAGTATATAATAGCTTTGTTGAACAATATAAACTTAGTGCCTCTGAAGTTCTTTTCATGGGAGATGATATTCCTGATCTTAAAGTAATGGAGTTGGTAGGTATTGCAACCTGCCCGGCAGATGCAGCTCCTGAAATTAAAGCCCTCTCTCAATATATATCACCTTATGCTGGTGGAAAAACAGCAGTTAGAGATGTGATAGAAAAGGTACTTAAAGTACAAACAAATTGGTTTGATGAAAACCCATCTGCTGCCGATTCCGGCAAATAATCACGATTCCTATTCTTGTAACAATCATGTTACTAATTTAGGTTAAACCTAATTAGGTATTCGCTTCTCTAACATCAGAGCTTACGAGAGCTATAACCTTAAAGGATAGACTATGAAAAAATTAATGATTATTTGCGGATTGTTATTCAGTGCAGTAACATTTGCAAACGCGCAGGCCGGTGATCGTCAAATGCCGACACCAGAAGAAAGAGCAGAAAGAAATGCTGCACAGTTGACTAAGAAGTTAAATCTTACTGAAGATCAGAAAGCCCAGGTAAAAACCATTTATTTAGATCAGGCAGCAGCAATGACTAAGGCTAAAGCTGAGAGTAATGGTGATAAAGCAGGTATGAGGTCGAAAATGAAAGCGATGAATGAAGAGAACAATGCAAAAATAATTGCTTTGTTAAACGAAGATCAGAAAAAAGCTTATGAGACCTGGCAGGCTGAAAGAAAAGAAAATATGAAAAAGAAAGGTGAAAAAGGAGCTGGTAAAGGTGCTCCGGCTGAAGTAAAACAATAACTCAAATCAAATAAAAAAATAATAAAGGCGACCTTACGGTCGCTTTTGTTATTTTTGCCCATAAACAATTAAACATGTATATACAAAAGCTGCCTATAATACTCGCCTCAAAATCTCCCCGCAGACAAGAACTTTTGAAGTTAATGGACCTTGATTTTAAAGTAGTATTAAAGGAAGTTGATGAAAGTTATCCTGAAAACCTATTGCCAGCAGAAATTGCAGTTTATATCGCTGAAAAAAAAGCTGCTGCTTTTGCAGAAGAGCGTAAGGATAGTATAGTGATTACCGCAGATACAATTGTGGCTTATCAAAAGGAAATACTTGGTAAACCTGAAGATGCACATCACGCTGCAGAAATGTTGGGTAAATTATCTGGAACCAACCATCAGGTGTATACAGGAGTAAGCATTGCATACAATGATAAAATTCAATCTTTTTATGATGTAACTGAGGTGTTCTTTAATGAGCTTACACCAGCACAAATACACTATTACATCCAGAATAACAATCCTTACGATAAGGCTGGTTCTTATGGTGTTCAGGATTGGATTGGATTAGTTGCTGTTGAAAGGATGATTGGTTCTTATACCAATGTGATGGGATTGCCAACTGAAAAATTATACAAAGCTTTGCTGAGTTTTTAAACGCTCAATTGATACAATACCCCCATTTTTAAATCATAGGTAGACAAACTTAGTTGTTTGATTTTGCAGTTAGTGATTACATAATTGGTGATTAATGCAGCAATTACGATCATATCTACCCTTAGTTTTATGAGGTTTGGCATTAGAACTCTTTCGTCATGTGTCGAAGATATTAGATTTCTTGCCAGGCCCTGATATTTTGATAAATCGATGGGAGCAGACCTAAGGGCTTTGATATCTTCCTCAGGGTAAATCATAGATGCAAAGGTTTCAAATGCTCCTGCAGAGCCTATCATGTGCTCTGGTTGATATAGTGCGCATGCAGCAATTAGATCATTCAGCTCTGCATCCAGGTGTTTGTTGATGGAGGTCTGATCATGATTACTTATTGGATCGGATTTAAAATAAGCTTGCATAAGTCGTGCTGCACCTATATTGTAACTCTTTTTCCAGAATAAAGTATCCCCATTGCAAATTATGAATTCGGTACTTCCTCCACCAATATCCATAATCAAGGTCATACCTTTTATACTACCTGTTGCTTTAACACCATTAAAGATATAATCGGCTTCTTCGTCGCCTGTGGCGATATTAATTGTGATTCCCGCATCTTTTTCCGCAGAACTTATGAAGTCGGTACCGTTAGCAGCACTACGTATAGCTGATGTAGCCACAGCTTTAACAACATCAATGTTATGCAGGTCAATTTCTTTTCTGAAATTTTTAAGGGTATTTATTCCTCTTTCAAAAGCTTCCGGAATAATCATATTATCATTGATTCTTCCTTCCCCTAACCTTACAGGTTCATTTGTTTTGAATAGGATGTTTATACTGTTGTTAGACAGCTCGGCAATGATTAAGTGAAAAGTGTTTGTACCAAGGTCTATAACGGCTGCTTTCATGCTATTTATTTATGGGTATAAAGCTATTAAATACTTTTTCTAAAAAAAAAAGCCCGCATTAAGCGGGCCTTCGGAGTATTTAATTAATTATTCAAAATATTCTTTCATTTTTTCGAAGAAGCTCTTGTCATTCTTACCTGGTTGAGGTTTGAAGTTTGGAGACTCTCTAAGTCTTTCCAAGATTCCTCTTTCCTCAGCACTTAAGGCTTTTGGTGTCCATATATTTACATGGATAATTTCATCTCCGCGGTGATAAGAATTGATTTCAGGAATACCTTTGCCTTTAAGGCGTAGTAATTTACCGCTTTGGGTACCTGGTTCAATCTTAATTTTTGCTTTGCCATCAATGGTAGGTACCTCTGCACTATAACCTAGCGCTGCATCTATAATAGAAACATGTAAATCATAAACCACGTTGTTTCCTTCGCGTTTTAAGGTTTCATGTGGAATTTCTTCTATCAGGATGATCAGGTCTCCAGGAACACCTCCGTTAGGAGCAGCATTACCTTTTCCACTCATGCTCAATTGCATTCCATCACTTACACCAGCAGGTATATTGATCGTAATCGTTTCTTCCCCTCTAACAACACCTTCACCATGGCATGAACCACACTTAGCTGTGATCTGAGAACCACTTCCATTACAAGTAGGGCAGGTAGAAGTCGTTTGCATTTGTCCCAGTATAGTATTGGTTACTCTGCGTACCGCTCCACTACCGCCACATGTTTTACAAGTACTTACTGACGAACGGTCTTTAGCACCGCTACCATCACAAGTTTTGCAGACAATCTGTTTATTTACTTTTATTTTTTTCTCGGTGCCATTGGCAATTTCTTCGAGCGTAAGTTTTACTTTGATCCGCAGATTGCTACCTTTTGATACTCTTCTACCACCACGTGATTGCTGACCACCAAAGAAACTTTCGAAAGGGCTGCCGCCGCCGCCACCAAAGATATCACCAAATTGGCTAAAGATATCCTCCATGTTCATGCCGCCACCGCCATAGCCACCGCCACCTGATGCACCGCCTACGCCAGCATGACCGTAATGATCATAACGTTGTTTCTTTTCAGGGTTACTTAGAATCTCATAAGCCTCAGCTGCTTCTTTAAACTTCTCTTCAGCCGCTTTATCATCCGGGTTTTTATCCGGGTGATACTTAATGGCTAATTTGCGATAAGCCTTTTTAATTTCGTCAGCCGATGTGCTTCTGGATACCCCAAGCACGTCATAATAATCTCTTTTGCTCATAAAATATTAACTACCTACTACTACCTTGGCAAAGCGTATCACTTTGTCATTTAAAGTATATCCTTTTTCCAGTGTGTCTACTACTTTTCCTTTTAGATCCTCTGTAGGCGCAGGTATTTTAGTAATAGCTTCATGGTTGTCAGTATCAAAAACAGTATTGCTACTTTCTATCTCTTTAAGACCTTTTTGGGCCAGGGTATTTTTTAATTTAGTATGTATCAGATTTACACCTTCGTTGATCGAAGCGATATCAGTAGCACTTTCCATAGCTTTGTTAGCTCTGTCAAAATCATCCAATACAGGTAATAGAGAGGTTATAACGTCTTTGCCAGCAGTTTGCAGTAATTCTATACGCTCTTTTTGTGTGCGACGTTTATAGTTGTCGAATTCTGCAAATAATCTTAAATATTTGTCATTTAAAGCGGCATTCTCTTGTTGTAATTTTTCTTCTACAGAGAGCTCAGGTGTAGCTTCTTCATTCAATTCAGGAGCTTCAGTATTTGTCTCCTCTGTATCATGTATCAATTGATCTTCAGCATTGATTTCTGCTGCAGGGTCTTGATTTTGCATAGTTGTATCTTGATTATTGTTTTTTTTCTTCTTGCTAAACATAGTATAGTAGAATTTTTGATTATGAACTCAAAAGCTTTGCCAATACGCAATATCCGTCATGCTGTCAGTTTTAATTAAAAAACAACTAACAGAATGGCCGAATGAGAAAATTTTGTCAGAAAATTATATTAAACAATCTGCGCGTCTTCATGAACAATTCCTGTTTCACATTTAATGATTCTTGAAGGGAATGTTCTGATGATATGGTAATCGTGAGTTGCCATTAAAACGGCAGTTCCACTCTGACTGATTTGCTTTAACAACATTACAATTTCTTCAGAAGTATCCGGATCTAAGTTACCTGTTGGTTCATCTGCAAGGATAATTTCCGGGTTGTTTAATAGGGCACGCGCAATTACCACACGTTGCTGCTCTCCACCTGATAACTCATGAGGCATCTTTTTTATTTTTGAACGTAGGCCAACTTTTTCAAGTACATCTTTAATCCGCTCATTAATCAAGTCCTTGTCTGTCCAGCCAGTTGCCTTAAGTACAAATTCCAGATTCTTTTCAACCGTTCTATCAGTTAGCAATTGGAAATCCTGGAATACAATACCCAGTTTTCTGCGTAAGAAAGGTACTTCTTTAATGCTCAACTTTTTTAAATCAAAACCAGCTACCTGTCCGTCACCATTACCAATGTGAAGGTCGCCATAAATAATTTTAAGCAAACTACTTTTTCCGGAACCTGTTTGTCCGATTAAAAAAACGAATTCTCCTTTGTCTATATTCAAATTTACGTTCGACAAAACCAGATGCTTTTGTTGAAATACATCTACGTTTTTTAAATTTATAACTGTGCTTCCTGTCATGGTCTAGATATCTAATTTAGCAATTTGTCCAAAAGGCAAATCGTTTACAAAATTCATAATGTATGTCAACTTATCGCTCAAACCTAATTTGTCTAATGACTTATCTGGTCTGTCTACTCTGAAATAAGCCAATAAGGTAAATTTGTCGTCCCTTAATTGTACATAATCCGGAATTTTGGCAATGCCTTTTACTTTTATAACATACATCGTTCAAAAATAGTATTTCAAAATGAGAAAATAAGACATGAGACCTATTTATCTGATCCCTGATAATGATCCTGTGAGTGAATTTAGAGCTTGCTTAAAAAATTTATAGTGTTTACATTATCAGCATAGTCCCACAGTTTTGGATTTTGGCTTTGTCCAAAACCTAATACAGGAGTCTTTAGTTTAAGTGGGGCTTTACTTACCACACACTGAATGTCATCTGCTTTACTTTTAAGAATCTCTTCAACCTGTTCTATATTCGTATAGGTTTCATAATACAATACCGCTAAAGGAGAAGAAAGACTATCGCCTTCTGTTAACAATAAAAAGCCATTGTCGTAATGATGCTTAAGATTTACCAAGTAAATGGATTTGTTGTAGTCGTAGTTATTGTTGTATTTGAAATGGTTGATGATGTCATTAAACTTTTCAATAGGTTCAAAAAAGTTTTTGATGTCGTAATCTTCTGGTATATATAATTTAGAAACGTTTCTACACCCTAAACCAAAGTAATCAAATATGTCATGACCTAACAGCCCCAACTCTTCCGAAGTCTCATCTCCGGTAATTACAGCAACGCTATTTCTGTTTTTACGGATGATGTTTGGTCCTTTACCAAAATAAAAATCAAAATATCTGGAAGTATTATTACTGCCTGTAGCAATTACTGCATCAAAATCTTTTAAGCGATCTACATATACAATGTGATTGGCTAGTAAAGGTTCAATTTTAACCAATTCCTGAAGTAGGGCCGGCACCAGTTTATCATCTGTTGATGAAAGTTTAATTAGGGCAATATTTCCCGTAGCAAGAACTGCAATTACATCATGAAAACCTACCATAGGGATGTTTCCAGCTAAAATCAATCCTACTTTTTTTGCTGTTTCAGTTATATTAATGTCTTTAAACCATATTTCAAGATCATGTTGATTTAACATTTTATGAAGGGAATTTAACGCTCTGTTTACTTCGTCTGCGGTGAACCATGCATTGCTATTTGCAGCAGATAAAACCAGATTTTTGAACGCATCGCTGGGTTCAATCATGAAGTCACTAAGTTTTTTTAATGCAATAATTAGTTTTTCGCTATTAAGGATTGGCATATTTCCAATGAATTTAAAGTTTATGTATTATATTTGCTGTTGCAAAGGTAATCTTAGCAATAGATATAGACGAAGACATGGCTATTAAAATAACAGACGAATGCATTAACTGCGGAGCATGTGAGCCTGAATGCCCAAATAATGCAATTTACGATGCAGGCACAGCCTGGAGATTTTCAGATGGTACCAATTTAAATGGTATTATTGATTTTGGAGGTAAGGAAATGGATGCGGAAGCTGCTCAGGAAGCAGGATCTGACGAAGTTTACTATATCGTTTCCGATAAATGTACAGAGTGTAAAGGTTTTCATGATGAACCTCAATGCGCAGCGGTATGTCCTGTAGATTGTTGTGTAGATGATGAAGATGTTCGTGAAACAGAAGAGGAATTACTAGCTAAAAAAGCCTGGTTACATCAGGAAAACTAAGCTCAAAATATTAACTTGTGAAAGCCAGTCTTGATAAAGGACTGGCTTTTTTATGATTTGTCCTCATATTTGTTAGGTACAATTAATACCGGACATGCAGATTTTCTTGCTACGTGTTCGGCTACACTCCCCATAAGAAAATGATAAATTCCTGTACGACCATAAGTGCCGATTACAATTAGGTTAGAGCCCCACTCGTCAGATTGCTTAATAATTCCATGTGCAGCACTGTCAATTACACTGAGGTAAGTGGTTGGTATCCCAAGACTGTATTTGGCCTCTATTTCTTTTAAAAGTACATGACTGTTTTCTTCACTGTTATCATACGATTCTAAAAAAACAGGTGCCAGTGTTAAATCAGGATTGATATTGGCCGGTATAGGTTCAATAATATTTACTAGTGCTACCTCTGCACCAAATGTTTTTGCAACTTCATATCCTGTTTTAGCTGCTTTTTCTGAGCAGGTACTATTGTCTACAGCAATTAAAATCTTTTTAAGGTTCATGTCGTTAGTTTAAAAGTGTAATTATTCGCTTGATCTATTAATGCTAATAATAAATGTTCTATATAAAAATAACGAATTAAGCCCATAAAAGTTTAATTTTATACCATTGATTTTATTATTATGGAACAACAATACGGTATTTGCAGAGTTGCTGTCTCACCAATAAGGGCAGATCAGTCAGATAAAGCAGAGATTATGTCTCAGTTATTATTTGGTGATCATGTAGAAATAATTGAAAAAACTGATAAGTGGTGGAAGATCAGAAATGCCTACGATAACTACGAAGGATGGTTGGATCCAAAACAGATTGCTTTATTAACTGCTGAACAGTACGCAAAATGTAATGAAAAATGTTTCTTGGCACCGGCACAAGCTATCAATGAAATCATAGCTGCCGATGGAAGTAAATATTATATTCCTGCAGGAAGTAATCTGCCTTTATATTCAAATGGATATTGTTACTTAGGAGATGAATGCTTTGAAGTAGGCTTTATCCCTAAACAACCAGCTTTAGCTCCTGAAATTGATAAAGTAGTGGATACCGCCATGTTTTTTAAAAATGCCCCTTACTTATGGGGAGGAAAAACATTATTCGGAATTGACTGTTCAGGACTTACTCAGGTAGTGTTCAAATTAAATGGCATTAAGATACTCCGTGATGCACGTCAGCAAGGAGAACAGGGGACTACGGTTGATTTTTTACCTGAGGCAAAAGCTGGAGACCTGGCTTTTTTTGATAATGATGAGGGGCGTATTATTCATGTAGGTATCATGTTGAATGCAAGTGAAATTATTCATGCTTCAGGACGTGTTAGGATTGACCCTATTGATAATCAAGGGATTTATAATACAGAACTAGGTCGCTATACACATAAACTTAGGATTATTAAGAGATTTGGCTAAATATAGTATTGTTAAAAAAAGCTAAATAGATACCATCTTATTTAAAATGTATTAGTTTTATGGAATCGACAATTATTTGCATCTATATTACAAATACATTTATATGAAGCATCTTTTACGCTCTGTTCTAATAATTCTATTAACCACAACTGCTACTTTTGCCCAGAAGAGGTTGACCAATAGCCGTACAGCAGGTTCTTACACTTATATCTATAAGTTAACTGATAAAGAGGCTTTTTCTATTGCATCGACAACTAAAACTACATCTTCTCTCGATGATAGTTTCTTGCATACGTTAGTTGATTCATTTTATAATGTAAAAAGCAACGTTTATCCTAGAAAGCTGCCCTTTGGTAATTATTTGGAAGTAAAAGCAGTTAAAAATGAACTGTTATACAGACTACTGGCAGAGAATAACGTAAATCTTCAGTTTATAAATAATAGAAAAGATTTTCAATTTACAGTAACAGATCTGAAAGGAAATGAGGTTTCTGATGCATCCGTAAAAATTGGAAAAGGTAAAATTGTAAAGTACAATCAACAGGCTAAATTATATGTAGCTCCATCAGCAAAGAAGTTAGCTGTGATCGCAGTGAATCACAATGGAGTAAATAATTATTTCAATTATGAAGAGCAGGATGTTTACAGACCATATAGGCCGGCAAGAAAGTCTTCATTTTTTAAAAAAATATTTAGTCCGAAACCGCAACAAAGAGGGAAAGTAGTTAAACCAAAATATTCTGGCTACATGGTTTTTAATAAGCCTATGTACAGACCTTTAGATACGGTTAAATTTAAGGCTTATCTGGTTTATGCAAATGGAAAAGCATTAAAGAATAAACCACTTAGGGTAGAATTGCAAAGAAATGGAAATGTTCCGGGAACTGTATTGACAACTTTAAATCCATATCATGAGGGTGGCTATGAATACAGTTTTGTATTGGCAGATAGTCTAAAATTAACTTTAGACCGTAGTTATAGTATTGCATTAAAAGAACCTGAAAAAGAGGGTTGGGCAGATGTATATAAAGGACAATTTAGGTATGAGGACTATGAACTAAAATCAATAAGTTTTAACGTTAGAACAGATAAAGAAGAACATAATCCTGGCAATCCTGTTACCGTGTTTATGAAAGCTACTGATGAAAATGAGCTGACTGTACCAGACGGCCGCGTAGAAGTAGTTATGACTACTAATTCATCATCAAAGTATTATGGTCCTCATGTTTTCATAAAAGACACCTTATGGAAAACCAGTGTTGTACTAGACCCTGTGGGTGAAACAAAAATGGTATTACCAGATAGTATATTCCCTAAGGCCGACCTTAGTTTCTCTATGTCTTTTAGCTTTTTAAATAGCAATAATGAGCATAAAACAGCATATAAGAATTTGAGGTTTTCGAGGAAAGATCAGGAAATTAAGACTGAATTTGTAAAAGATAGTCTGTTCATTGATTACCTGGTAAAAGAGAAATCTATCAAGCAAAGGGCTGTCTTGAAGTCTATTTATTCTTTTAGTAATGAAGAAGATTCTATAATAGTTGAGTTGCCAGCAAAAATTAAGATGAACTATAAACTGGATCGTTATAAGGTTGAAACTGCTGATGGTTATATGAAATATATTGATTTTGACGATCTCCGACCAGAATTAAATATGTCAGCCAGACAAAGTAAAGATTCATTAATTATTGCTGTAAATAATGTTCACAAGGTTCCTTTTTGGTACACTGTTTTTTCAGGGAATAATATCCTTTTTAGAGGATATGGGAGTAGTCTCGATACCGTAGTTAGACATAACGGCACCAAAGCCGCACATATAAAATTGAACTACTTGTGGGGAGAAGAGGAACAGAATATTGAGAGGAGTGCGTTTTTTTCTCCTAACTCATTAAATGTTAAATTATTAGCTCCAGATTTGGTTTATCCCGGTCAGACTGTAAATATGCAGGTAAAGGTTACAGATATCAACGACAAACCTGTAGCTGGAACAGACGTTTCAGCATTAGCATACACGACTAAGTTTAAAAATGGGTATCAGGTGAACATTCCATGGTTTAATAAACCATTTTATGAACGCAAACAGAAGCCTCAATTTGAAGCTGATGAATTGAGGTTATCAGGTCAAATGAAGCTTATTTGGGATAAATGGGGTAAAGAATTAAAACTCGATACTATTGAGTATTATAAATTTACTCAGGCTAAAGAATTATACACTATACAAGAAGATTCTGATGAATCTGAAAATGCTGTTATTGCTCCATTTGTAGTCAAAAATGGTGCAATTGTTCCAATTCACGTGCTTTACATAGATTGGATTCCAGTATATTTTAGTCAGACTAATCAAATTCAGCGATATGCTTTCAGGCTTCCTGCTGGAGAGCATCATATTAGTATGCGTACAGCAGGATATACTATAGATCTTCCATCATATAGCCTTGTAAAAGGGAAAAAAACTATATTGAGTGTTGCCGCTGATGTATTGAATACAAAAGCAAAAGTTAAAGTCTCGAATAATGAACTCAGTGCTGAAGATGCAGCTTATTTAACAAAACATCTAATCCGGATTGAAGATAATTTTAATGGAAACAAAACAACTATAAAAGCAGGGGATAATACACATCTATTGAATCTTTTAGGTTCTACTATGCCTACTGCGAGACTTAGCCAAAATCAAAGATATATCAACTCAAATAATACAAGTAATAGTTTGTTGGTAGGTCCTCTTTCAGAGAATCTGCTGGAGTTTAATTCAGATCATATTAAGCTCAATTTTATTAAAGAGCCGGGCTATACTTATACTTTTTTGCCAGGTTTACTTAAACAGAAATCATATACTACACCTTACGGTTTTAATACCATATTAAATGGGGCTGGTGCAGATGATTACAAGCAATATCCATTAAAAAAAGAAGAGACAGATAGTATTTGGAATGAATATCTAGACCTAAGAAGTAGTACAACTATGCTATTCAATCAGAATAGAAGGTACAATCAGAATAATGGTAAATTGGTTATGAAGCTGGATACTTCTATTTCCAACCATATGCCATACCTGAAGAATATCATTATTTATAAACATGAAGAAGCTGATTTTATTCAGATCTACCCAGGTAATGTAGGTTATTTTAATGCATTGGAACCAAGTGATTACCGTGTTATTTATTTGTTTAAAGATAACAGGTACTTTGTAGTTGAAAAGATGACTATTAAGGGGGGCGGTACTAACTATTTTGAGTGGAAAGGGATGAAGATCAAATCTGCTGATAATTTAAGCAGGAATATTGATGAAAAGATTAAATCCGTGCGCACTGGCTCTAATGGTAGTATGATAGATGCAGAAAGAACCATTCTTGAGAACATTAATGATAAACATTTTGATTCCACCATTTTAACAGGGACAATGACTGGGCGGATTATAGATGCAACTAGTAAGGAACCGGTAATAGGAGCCATTATAAAGTTAAAAGGAATAAGTCATGCAGTAATGACAAATGCTGGTGGGCATTTTAGTATTAAGGTTCCAAAACGAGGTAAAATTACAGTGTCCTTTATAGGTTATGAATCGGTAGAGCTTCCGATCACAAATGGGGATATAGGTGTAATTAAACTCGATGAAGCTACTTCTCTTTTAAATGAGGTTGTTGTTGTTGGCTATGGTACCATGCAAAAGAAAAGTCTTACAGGTTCTGTACAGGTAATGGCTGAAGATGCCAAAGTTTATGAGTTTATGTCGACTGGCAAGCTAGCAGGAATAAATGTTGGAGGAGCCCCAGCTCCAAATATGAACATTATGATCAGGGGTGCAAATTCTGCAAATAATGACAAACCTCTGTACATTGTTGATGGCTTACCTTATAGTGGTAATGTAGATAAGTTAGATCCTCAAATGATTGCTTCAGTTGAGATTCTAAAAGGTGCCGATGCAACTGCTATTTATGGTGCCAGAGCTGCTAATGGGGTCATTATAATTAAGACTAAAGGAGGTAGTGCCATAACATTACCAAGTGGTGAGTTGGTTCAGCAGCAGGGGGCCATGCGGACTAACTTCTCTGATTATGCCATTTGGCAACCTAAGTTGTTAACGGATGCATCTGGAAAAGCTTCTTTTACAGTGAAATTCCCGGATGATATCACCAACTGGAATACCCAGCTAATTGCCATGAATGGTCGTAAACAAACTGGAAGTACACAAACAAATATCAAGTCGTTCAAAACGCTAAGCGCTAATTTTGTGTCTCCAACTTTTGCTTTAGCTGGCGATAGCATTAATGTAATAGGCAAGTTGATGAATTATAGCAATCTGGAGGAGACGGTAACCAGGAAGTTTCTTTATAACGATGCAGAGTTGCTAAACAGTAAGCTGAGTTTTAAAAATGCTAAAATTGATACGGTGACCATTGTTGCTAAGGGGGCTGGATTTAAAATGCATCCTGATCATTTGAATATTACAGATAGCCTTAAGTTTGAGTATACCATGAAACAGGACAATGGATATTTCGATGGTGAAGTCCGTAAAATTCCATTGTTACAGGCTGGAGTAACGGAAACGAAAGGTTTCTTTAATGCTTTGACACGTGATACTACAATCAACTATCAATTCGATGCCGGTTTGGGTAAGGTAAAGCTTAGAGCTGAATCTTCTTTATTCCCAATTTTGTTAGATGAGATTGAGAAAATTCGCAATTACGAGTATTTATGTAATGAGCAATTGGCTTCTAAGTTAAAAGCACTATTGTTAGAAAAATCAGTTAGAAAGTATCTTGGAGAAACGTTCAAGGAAGAAAAGAACATTAAGGAGATCCTTAAAAAGCTGCAAAATAGTAAACGTCCGGAAGGTACCTGGGGATGGTGGCAAAACAGTTCTGAGGAACTTTGGATTAGTTTGCATGTGGTTGAAGCATTGATAGACGCTCAGAAGCATGGCTATAAGGTAGAGCTGGATAGAGATAAGCTATACCGCTACCTTTTAAGTAAGATGGCGCAGGAGAAAGGATTTGATCAGGTATATGGAATCCGCTTGTTAAGTATTCTGGATGAAAAGTATTATATAAACGATTGGATTACTGCTGTTGAGAAGAAAAGGATAGTGTTGGAAGAAAGAAATAGGCTGGAAAGAAAAGCAGATTCAAGAGTGACAGTTATCGCAGATCAACCCCTGTATGAAAAACTGCTACTAATGCAATTGAAACAAAAAGCAGGAATGCCGGTAGATATGAAATGGTTGCTTAGCTTAAAAAATGAAACCATGTTTGGTAACATTTATTGGGGGGAAGCTGGTTGGAGATTCTGGGACAATAGTATTCAGAATACTTTACTGGCTTATCAGATTCTAAAGGCTAACGGAGGGTATACAACTGAACTAGATGGTATTCAGCGTTACTTTTTAGAGCAACGTAAAGATGGCAAATGGCGCAATATTTACGAATCTTCTTTAATACTACAAACCATTTTGCCTGATCTGATGGCAGCACCAGGTAAAAAGTTTCAGCCAGCATCACTGGTGTTGAACAAGACAGAAACAGTAACTGTGTTTCCATTTGATAAGGTAGTTGATGCTACTGCATTAAGCGTAAATAAGAAAGGAGATGCTCCGGTTTACTTCACTGCCTATCAGCAATTCAACAATCCTAAGCCTGTAAAAGTGGATAAGGACTTCAGTGTAGTAACATCATTTGAACAAAATGGAACAGCTGTTAAAAAACTAAAAGCAGGTACTGTGACTAATTTAAAAGTAGTTGTTAATGTGCGTGCTGATGCAGACTATGTGATGATAGAGATCCCAATTCCTGCGGGCTGTTCATATGAAAACAAAATGCAAAATTTTTGGGGTGTAGAGACACATAGAGAATACTTTAAACACAAAACAACGATATTTTGCAGCAAGCTAAAGAAAGGGGATTATACTTTTAATGTACAGTTGATGCCAAGGTACTCTGGTAATTACATACTTAATCCGGCTAAAGCTGAAATGATGTACTTTCCTGTGTTTTATGGAAGAGAAGAGATGAAAAGAGTATCGATTAAATAAGTAATGCTATGGGGTAAACTCCCATACCATTACTTGTCTGTCATCACCAGTAGAGATGAGGTATTTGCCATCACTGCTCCAAATCATCTTGTTAATGGAATGAAAATGGCCTGGAGTATTTTTCTCCAGGCTCAATATTTTGTAAAGCTTAAAGTTTTCACTGTCCCACAATTTTATGCTTTTATCCTGGCTACAAGTAGCAAAATAGGGCAGTGTAGGATGAAATACCACGGAATAAACACTAAACATGTGTGCTGGTATATTTTCTTTTAAACTATAATCTGGCAAGTTCCATACTTTCAATTGTGCATCTCTGCTTCCAGAAATAAGGTAAGTGCCGTCTGGCGAGTATTGTACAGCTGTGACAGCAAATTTGTGCCCTTGTAATTCTTTGATGAGTTCATAATCTTCTGAATTATAAACTCTGATGATACCATCTTTACAACCTAAGGCCACTTCTTTATCATCTTTGCTAAGTGCAATGGTACGTACCGTGTTCTGTATAACGGGGAAATGATATAGTAAAGTAAAGTCAGTTAAAGACCAAACCGCAATATTTCCATCTTCTCCTGTACTAATGATTTCGTTTTTATAAGCAATGGTTTTTATGTCGAAAACACCTTTTTGGTGATAGTTCAATGTTGCCTTCACTTTCTGTTCCGATAAATCATAAACGAGTATCATTCCACTTCTTTGGGCAACAAAAAGTAAGTCGTTATGAGTATGTAAAGCGTACACGGAGCTTTGTACAGGTAATATCACTTTGACAAAAGACATGGTGTCTAAAGACCATTCTACCACACCCTTATCATTACCAGCACTAAAAAAAGCATTAATCTTATTGGAATTAGCTAAAGCATAAATGGGGTTCTGATGGCCACTAAGGGTATGGAGGTGTGTGATCATATTTATTTTTTGTGTCTGCTTTCCAGATTTAATCCTATATCAGCAAGTGTTTTTCCTTTTTCCCTTAACAATACCAGCAAGTGGAATATCAAGTCAGAACTTTCATTGACAAAGTCAACATCAGTTTCATTTAGTGCTGCAATAACCGTTTCTACACCCTCTTCACCAACTTTTTGTGCGATTTTATTTAACCCTTTTTTCCGTAGTTTATTTACATACGATTCTTCAGAAGGATTTTCGTATCTGCTTTTGATAATCTGCTCCAATTCAAAAATGAAGTTTTGATTGTAATCTGTTTTAAAGCAGCTGCGAGAGCCTGTATGACAAGTTGGACCAACAGGCGAAGCCTTTATTAAAATTGTATCCTTATCGCAGTCAATATGCGTTTCCTTTACAAAAAGGAAGTTCCCACTTTCTTCGCCTTTAGTCCACAAGCGGTTTTTGCTGCGCGAAAAGAAGGTAACTTTACCCTCAGCCTGTGTTTTCTCCCAGGCCTCCTGGTTCATATAGCCCAGCATTAAAACTTCCAGGGTTTGTTCATCCTGTATAATAACAGGAACCAAACCCTGTGTTTTTTCGAAATCTATTTCCATTCTGATTTTTTGATCTTATAAATGACCCCAGGCTTACCACCACAAGGTTCATCAGTGTCATATTTCATTCCTAGCTTCTTGAACACATTTATTGAAGCAGGATTCTCTAACATAGCTGTGCCAATTATTTCTTCAAGATTTAATGTATTGAAGCCATAGTCTAAACAAACCCGTGCAGCTTCAGTAGCATAACCTTTACCCCAATGGTTTTTCAGCAGGCGATAACCAATATCAACCTGATCACGCTCTTCCAGATATTTTAATCCACACCAACCAATATATTCCCCAGTAATCTTATCAAACAGGCTCAGTCTGCCCATTTTATATTTTGTATACTGATCATAGTTTTTAAGCAGATTTAAAGCATCCTCAACACTCGTGAACATCACATCTCCTGTATACTGAATCACTTCAGGATCACTGTTTAAAATAAACATGTCCTGAGCGTCAGTAATGTTCATTTGCTTTAAAATCAGCCTTTCTGAGGATAATGCTATTTCCATATTTAAAGTCTTACAGGGATATTTTGTTTTTTTAATTCTTCTTTTAAAACAGGAATTGGAATTTCACCAAAGTGAAAAACTGAAGCTGCCAGAGCTGCATCCACACCTGTTTGCAAAAAGACTTCCGAAAAGTGTTCTATTTTACCAGCTCCACCAGAGGCGATAACCGGGATGTTGATAGAACGGGCAACCTTATCCAATAACAGGCAGTCGAAACCGTTTTTTGTCCCATCATGATCCATAGAGGTGAGCAGTATTTCTCCAGCACCCAGACTCTCAGCTTTAAGAATCCAATCTTCTGTTTGCAATTCTGTAATCAACCTGCCACCGTTTAAATGTACCATATTCCGACCGTCAACCAATTTAGTATCAACTGCAACTACTACAAATTGTACCCCAAAAGCTTTGGCCAGATCTTCAATCAACTGTGGGTTTCTTACAGCTGCGGAATTAATGCTGATTTTGTCCGCTCCTGAATTCAGTAAAGCTTCAGCGTCAGCAACCGAGGTAATACCTCCACCAATTGTAAAAGGGATATTGAGTTGTCGTGCTACAGATTTAACCATTTCAATGGTTGTTCCGCGGCGTTCATGTGTAGCAGTGATGTCCAGGAAAACCAGTTCATCAGCACCTTGCTGTGCATATTGCCAGGCAAGTTCAACCGGATCTCCTGCATCTTTCAGGTCAACAAAGTTTACACCTTTAACCGTACGCCCATCTTTTACATCCAGACAAGGAATAATACGTTTACTCAACATGCGCTTAAAGAGAAGTCATTTGCTTTAAATTCCAATCTTTAATCTCTTCTATTGTGATTCTATTCTCATAGATAGCTTTACCAACTACTACAGAACGAATGTCTAATGTGGACAATTCTTCTATATCAGCCATTGAACTAACACCACCAGAAGCGATCAATTTGATGAAAGGAGAGTGCTCAAGCAATTTTTTGTATAAATCCATTGCTGCTCCCCCTAATTTACCATCCTTATTGATGTCGGTACATAAGAAACGGAAAAAGCCCAACTGTAAACATTTATCAACATAATCCATCAGTTTTATTGGAGAACTTTCCATCCATCCAGAATACTTGATTACTTCATCTAACACATCAATAGCAATCACGATACGGTTAGCGTAATCATATTTTTTGCCCACTTCAGTACTCAATTCCTGTAAAAAGTCAGGATTGGTAATGGCCTGGGTGCCTACAATAACGCGGTGAATTCCAGCATCTAGTAAGTCAGTAACCTGTTTTATGGTACGGATACCACCACCATATTGAACGCGCATGTCAGTTTTTTTGATAACTTCAAATAGCTCTTTTTGATTACTGAAGTCACCTTTAGCGCCGTTTAAGTCAATGATATGTATAAACTCTGTGCCATTAGACCGGTAGGTCTCTATCATTTCAGCGATGGAAACATCATAAACTGTTTTCTTGTTATAGTCACCTTCTGTTAGGCGAACAACCTTTCCATCTAAAATATCAATTGCAGGAATAATGTACATTTTACTGTTTTAAGTTTGAAAAATTTTTTAATAAAAGCTCTCCGGCTGTACCAGATTTCTCTGGGTGGAACTGAACGCCGTAGAAATTATTTATTTGTACAGCTGCAGAAAATGGCATACCATAGTTTGCAGTCGCGATGTCAAAAGTAGCGTTATATTCAATAAAGTACGAATGCACAAAGTAAAATTGTGTACCGCTTTCAATTCCTTGAAACAACGAATTGTTTTTGTGCTCAATATTATTCCAGCCCATATGTGGAATTTTAATCCCCTGGTTCTTATCGAATAACCTTGTTTTTATGGGAACAATGCCCATTAAAGTTGCATTTCCCTCTTCTGAGTGTTCTGTAAGTAGCTGCATTCCTACACAAATGCCTAACACTGGTTTTTTCAATGCTTTGATAGGCGCAACTAATCCCGTTTGTTCCAGTTTATTCATGGCCGCACCGGCATGACCTACACCAGGAATGATGATGTGGGTATATTTGTCCAGGTCAGGTTCTGTGTTAACCATGCCATAAGCAATGTTCAGTCTTTCCAGTGCTGATGTCAGCGAAAAGATGTTGCCTGCTCCGTAGTTTACAATCCCAATCATTACAATACTCCCTTAGTACTTGGTAAGACCAATTTATCCGGATCACGTTTAATCGCCACCTTAATAGCTTTAGCAAAAGCCTTAAAAATAGCTTCGATTTTATGATGCTCGTTGTCTCCTTCAGCTTTAATATTCAGGTTGCATTTTGCAGCATCACTAAAGGATTTAAAAAAGTGATAGAACATTTCTGTTGGCATATCACCTACCTTTTCACGTTTAAAATCAGCATCCCAAACGATCCAAGCGCGACCACCAAAGTCAATCGCTGCTTGTGCCAGACAATCGTCCATAGGTAGACAGAAGCCATAACGCTCTAAACCTAATTTGTTTCCTATTGCTTTGGCAAATGCTTCACCAAGTGCAATTCCAGTATCTTCAATAGTATGGTGTTCGTCGATATGCAGGTCGCCAACAGTTTTTATTTTCAGGTCGATGCTACCATGACGGGCAATTTGATCAAGCATATGATCAAAAAAGTTCAATCCGGTATGAATATCAGCTTTGCCTGTGCCATCAAGATCAATATGAATACTGATTTTGGTTTCATTGGTATTACGTTCATGAGATACTACTCGACTTCCTGCGCGTAAAAAAGTATAAATATCTACCCAGTCCTGTGTTTGCAAGGCGATTACGTCGCCAAGTGTATCCGCTTTTTCCAGTACTTCATTAGCACCTAAAAGATCATTATTACGTAACCAGATGGCTTTAGCACCTAAATTTTTCGCAAGAATCACATCGTTAATGCGGTCGCCGATTACAAAAGAGTTTTTCAGGTCATATCCCTCAGCCAAAAAATGTTGCAGCAGACCAGTATTTGGTTTGCGGGTAAGGGCATTTTCGTGTGCAAAGGTTTTGTCAATGATGACTTCACTGAATTCCACGCCTTCACTTGCAAATGTTTTTAAAATGAAATTATGCACAGGCCAGAAGTTTTCCTCTGGATGTGAATCCGTCCCTAAACCATCCTGATTGGTTACCATTACCAGATCAAAATCCAGCTCCTTAGCTATTTTGGCAAGATAAAATAATGATTTCGGATAAAACTCAAGCTTCGCAAACGAATCAATCTGCTCGTCCTCAGGCTCAGTGATCAGGGTTCCATCTCTATCTATAAATAATACTTTCTTCATTTTATGGTTAAGGTTGTTGGTTTTTTAAAGTGTTTTTAGCGTTTCTAAGAGTGTTTTGTTTTCTTCTGGGGTTCCTATCGTTATACGCAGACATCCCTCGCATAATGTGACTTTAGAGCGGTCTCTGATGATGATACCTTCGTCTACCAATGAGTTGTATGTGTTTAACGCATCTTCTACCTCAATTAGTATAAAGTTAGCATCCGAAGGATATACCTTTTTAACCATTGGAAGGGCAGAGAGTGCATTGCTCAGGTTTTCTCTTTCTGTAACAGTGCTCTTTATCCAGTCATTTACCAACTCTATATTTTGTAAGGCAGCTAAAGCGATATCCTGTGTGGCCTGGTTGATGTTGTATGGAGGTTTTACCTTGTTTAAGACATCAATAACTGGTCTTGCGGCAAAGGCCATCCCTAAACGAAGTGCAGCGAGTCCCCATGCCTTCGAGAAAGTTTGCAAAATAACCAGATTCGGATATTCCGTTAGCTCCTGAATAAAAGTGCGTTGTTTCGCATAATTGATATATGCTTCATCGATAACCACAAGACCATTAAAGTTGGCGAGTATAGTTTCAATATCTGTACGGATAATGGAATTCCCTGTAGGATTATTTGGAGAGCAGATGAAGATTAATTTGGTGTTTTTATCGATCGCTTCAGCGATGCCATCCAGGTCTAACTGAAAGTTTGGAAGCAGGTTTATTTTGCGAACTTCAACATTGTTAATGCTTGCTGAAACTTCATACATCCCATAAGTTGGAGGGAGGATAATCACGTTGTCTTGCCCTGGTTCGCAGAAAGCGCGAAACAGTAAATCAATTGCTTCATCGCTACCATTTCCCAGGAAAGTATTTTCGATAGGCACGCCCTTAATTTTTCCAATAGCATCCTTTAAATCCAGTTGAAGTGGATCAGGGTATCTGTTGTAATTCTTGTCAGCTGTAGTGCCCGGATTAAGTGGAGAACCATAGCTGTTTTCATTGGCGTCCAGAAATATGCTGGCTTGCCCTTTATATTCGTCCCTTGCAGTAGAGTAGGGGCGAAGGTTTTTGATGTTTTCTCTTTGTAATTTGTTAATGTCCATTGCAATATTTTTATGGCTATCGTCATACCGGAACGAGTCGGTATAACGATTTTACTAAATCATTTTTAAACGAATGCTTACTGCATTTTTATGAGCGTCCAAGCCTTCCGCTTCTGCTAGTACCTCAACCGTATTTCCTATGTTTCTTAATCCCCTTGGCGTGATGTGCTGAAAGGTGATTTTTTTAACGAAAGAATCCATTGATACTCCTGAATATGCTTTTGCAAAACCACTGGTAGGAAGTGTATGATTTGTTCCTGAAGCATAATCTCCCGCACTTTCAGGTGTAAGGTTTCCAAGGAAAACAGAACCTGCATTACTGATCAACGGAATCAATTGTTCAAATCGATCTGATGATAGGATTAAATGCTCAGGAGCATAAGTATTACTGAATTCCATACCCTGTTCCAGGCTATCTACAAGCACTGCATAGGAGTTTGAAATGGCCCTTTCTGCAATGTCTTTTCTAGATAATCTGTTCAATTGAGCTTCGATTTCGATTAAAGTATCATCTATGATTTTACTGGAAGTGGCTACTAAAATGGTCTGACTATCAGTGCCATGTTCAGCTTGAGCGAGAAGGTCGGATGCAATATATGACGAATTGGCAGTCTCGTCTGCGAGTACCAAAACCTCTGATGGACCGGCAGGCATGTCGATTGCAGTACCTGCAGCAGATTGTACCAGTTGTTTAGCCTGCGTTACATAACGGTTTCCAGGTCCAAAGATCTTATAAACCTTAGGTACGCTTTCTGTTCCGTAAGCCATTGCAGCAACTGCTTGTGCACCGCCAACCATGTATATTTTTTCAATGCCGAGTAACACGGCAACATACGCTAAATAGCAATTGGTTTTTCCGTCTTTTTGAGGTGGAGAACATACCACGATCTCTTTGCATCCGGCTAATACAGCAGGTATGCCAAGCATTAAAAATGTACTAGGTAGAACTGCCGTTCCTCCCGGAATATAAAGTCCTACACGCTCTATTGCGCGTGTTTCTCGCCAACAGGTAACACCGGGCATGGTCTCTATTTTATCTTCCCTGTATTGTTGACTTGCATGGAAAGCTTTGATGTTCCGGTAAGCGGTATCAATTGCAGATTTTGCCTCAGCAGGTATTGTTTCGGCAATACTTCTTATCTCGGCTTTTTCTATGAAAAGCTGTTCAAGTTGAATCTTGTCGAACGTAAGCGCATAGTCAAATAAGGCCTCATCACCTTCCGATTTTACTCGGTTTACAATGCTTTGTACCCTTTCTCCAATGGTTATGTCGTCTTCCAGCTGTCGCAAACAGATTGATTCAATCTCTTGTTTAGTTAAATCGTTATATCTGTAGATTTTCAATGTTTTATATTTTTAGTTTAACTAATAGTTAATGGTTGTTTTGCCGATTTTCCTATAAAATGGTCTGCATTTTAAAGAAAAATACCGTTTTTTTAAGCAATGATTTTTTCAATAGGCATCACTACAATACCTTCGGCACCGGCAGCTTTTAGGCTATTGATTTTTTCCCAGAAATCATATTCTGCAATTACCGAATGCACAGCAACCCAGTCTTCATCAAACAAAGGGACTACGGTCGGACTTTTCACTCCTGGTAATAAATCTACTATTTTTTTTAGGTTGGTTTTTGCAACGTTAAGCACTACGTATTTGGTTTCTTTTGCACGCATAACCGAACGGATCCGTTGTAGCAATTCCTGAACTTCCGGAAGTAAATCTGAACCTTCTTTTCCAATCAGTATCGCTTCAGATTTCATGACTTCCGAGAAAGGTTTTAGTCCATTATTTTTTAATGTACCACCTGTAGAAACGATGTCGCAAATCGCATCACTTAGTCCAAGTCCTGGTCCAATTTCAACTGATCCTGAAATCATTCTCACCTCAGCATTTACATTATTTTCTTTCAGGTACTTTTCAAGGATTACAGGATAAGAAGTAGCAATTGCTTTACCGCTTAACTGAGCAACTTCAGTGATGTTACTTTCGTTAGGAATGGCAATTTTCAAAGTACACTTACCAAAACCTAGTTTTTGCAGGTAAGTAACTTTAGCGCCAGCTTCAACAATTACGTTTTCACCAACAATACCTAAGTCGGCAATTCCGTCTTGCACATACTCAGGAATATCATCATCTCTCAGAAATAGAATTTCCAAAGGGAAATTTGTAACTGTTGATATTAATGAACTTTTGTAGTTTTCAAATGATAAACCGCAATTTTTAAGAATTTCTACTGATTTTTCGTTTAACCTACCCGATTTTTGGATAGCAATTTTTAGTGTTTTCACTTAGTGCTTTTAGAATTATTGATTGAACAAGAAAATATTTCGGAAACAAGTTTTGAAGTACAAAACATTACATATACATCGCCAATTGGCGATGGTGCAAATGTAAATGATGGTTCAAAAGGTGTTTCATATAATATCTTAAGTTCCTTATCAACAATGGCTAGCATTATGAGGAGCTGCAAATATAGGGATTGAAATGGCAAATCCAAATAAAATATACAAAATTAGTAGATAATTGCTGCCAGGATCTTGGTTTTAGTAAGTAAATCCAAACAACAATAGTCAAATTAGTTCAAGACATAGTCAAATTCGAATCTAAGTTTAACTATATCTAAACAGGGTGCAAACAGGGTCTAAACAGGGTGATAACAGGGTCGTTTATATAGTTTAAATACTATTGTCACCTTGTCATTATTAATTAAGTTTAAGTATCTCAGTGAATTTAATAGTCTGCGCTGCAGAATGTATGTTGAATCTCAAATGAAATATAGCTTTTAAGTATTTTTATTAGTAATGTTGCACAATACATTAATGCTTTTAAAATGATCAATAAAATAATATTAGCTGCTCTAATCTTTTCTATGTGTCTTGGAGTATTGAGCGTAAATGCACAAGAAAGTCCGGTTAAGATTACATCTAAGGTAAACAACGATAAAAGTGTAGATATTTCATTTGAGAAGGATGAGCCTGGCACACTTACCGTTCTCATTAAATTCCGGGAATTGACAAATACTGATGCTTCTAATGATCAGGAATTGACGATTAAAGGGTACTCTGGAAATATATTATCCCTGAAGCCAAAAAATGAGGGGCAAGGTATAGGCTATTCTTATACATCCAGATATATCAGAGGGAAGCTTGATCCAAAGTACAATGCTGATTTTATTTATGCTTTGCCATATAAAGCAGGAACAAAAGTGATGGTTTCGGAATCTGGATTTGTTGGAGCTAAATACTTTGGTAATGCTACCCCGGCTGACTGGAAGGCTTACCGTTTTTACAGTAAGACTCAGGATACAGTTACAGCAGTGAGGAAAGGGATTGTAGTAGAAATTAGGGATTCGCATGATACCGATAAAGTTGCTGATGTAGCTTACAGTAGCAAAAGTAATGACTTGATGATAGAGCATGCAGATGGCACACTTGCTACTTATAAAGGGTTTAAAAAAGGCAGTTTTGCTGTGCAAAAGGGTCAAACTGTTTTTCCAGGTTCAGTATTAGGGCTAAATAGTAAGGGAACAACTAAAAGTGGATTTGGTATTTCACTTATGTTGACATACCTGAAGTCGACAGAGATAGACCCCTCCAGAACGCTTCAGAATTCTAAAAGTTTATATGGTTTTATAACTCCACGCTTTGCTACTGTAGAAGATCCAAACGTTATTCTGGAATCTAGAAAGGAGTATGGTGTTTTACTACCTGCAGAAGTCCTAAAAAAAGAGCTTACTAAAAAGGAAATGAAGAAACAGGGTATTAAGTAATATTTTTGCTTCTTGGCACTTAATTTGATTAAAGGCAAATGATAATACTAAATTACGTTATTTTTGCATTTCAATCCTATTATTTTGAAAAGAGTCCTACTTTTTCTAATCCCTTTTTGTTTAACATTTAATGCTTGTAATTGGTTTAAAGAAACTCCAGAAGTGGGCCTGATGTTAGCCGAGCATTTTAACAATAAGCTTTATAAAAAGTTTGATACTGCAGAATACAATGTCATTTTTAAAAAACACCTGGATTCTCTTAAAGGCGGTTTTTCTAACCCAAATACCGTTGTAGCCTTTTATTTACAAAACAATGGTGAGCCAAGATTGGTAAATAAATATTTTGCCAATGGAGGATTGGATTCACTTGAAAATTATATCAGCAGAAGTGAAGAGCATGGTTTTAATCCACAGGTATTTAATTTTAAAAAATTGAAAACACTGATGGCACAATTGTCTGCGAATGACTTCAAATCGATATCCGAAGTTTATCCTGTAGTGGCAGATCTGGAACTGAATGCGGCAGAGAGCCTGATCAAATACAATAATTTCATTTATTACGGTAGTTTAAATCCACGTAAACTTCTTTCCCGATACTATGTGCCTGTTAAAAGACCTGACAGTTTAAGCATCACTGCCGTTCTGGCAACAGAAGATTTGACGAAATTACTTCATGATATACAGCCGGCCTCAGAAAGTTACCGTGAGCTGCAAAGTGCAATGCTCAAAAAGAAACGAACTGGTAAAGGGGATGATGAAGCCTTAAAAACTTTAAAAGTGAACATGGAAAGATTGAGGTGGAAATTGCCCGATCTTGGTGAAGAATATGTGGAGGTAAACATTCCGGATTTTTCATTGACCTGGTTTGATAAACAAGATACGCTAAGTCACATGAAGGTTTGTGTAGGTGCAGTCCGCGAAGCTAATTATTCGGATAAATTAAAGCTGTATGCAAAATCGGGTAGTCTGGATGATAAACCTAAAAACCATGAAACCCCAATATTGTATAGCAAACTGAATTCAATACAGGTAAATCCAATCTGGAATATTCCGGTTAGTATTGCTCGTAGTGAAATATACTGGCAGGCAGTAAGAGACCCTTATTACCTTTCCAATAATAATATTAAAGTCTATTATAAAGGTAAGCAGGTAATGGATCCGGATACCATTCAATGGAATAAATATTCTCGTGAAAAGCTTCCCTTTCAATTTAAACAAGGATCGGGTGAGGGTAATGCACTGGGTAAGTTTAAGTTTATATTCGACAATGGTTCTAGCATATATTTACATGATACCAATAATAAAAGTGGATTTGCGCGAGGAAATAGAGCGATCAGCCATGGTTGTGTTCGCGTAGAAAAACCCCTGGAATTTGCTGAGAGGATGGTAAAAGACAAGTATCAGTATGATCAGTTGAGAATGGAGGTAAGCTTGCCACCACTTGATACTACCAAAATGGAGGTCTACAGGAAAAAGCTAGCGAAAAAGGCAGATACCGTAAATATTTTTCAGTTAAAACCTAAGTGGTTTGGCCCCAAAAAACCAATTCCACTTATCATCAATTATGTTACTGCATGGTCTAAAAATGGAGTAATACAATATAGAGCAGACGTTTACGGTTTAGATGAAACTTTGTACGCAGCCATGAAGAAATTCATGTAAAATTGCTAACTTTGTTTTTTAATGAATTTCCTATATCCAGGTTTTCTTTTTGCGCTGTTGGCAATAGCAATTCCTATTGTAATACACCTGTTCAATTTCAGGAAATTTAAAAAAGTTTATTTCAGTAATGTACAGTTCCTGTCAGCAGTTAAAGAACAAAATTCATCCAGAGAAAAGTTAAAACACCTGCTCATATTGTTGAGTAGAACTTTGGCTATCATCTTTTTGGTATTGGCTTTTGCCAGGCCATTTATCCCATCTTCAAATCAAAGTATTAATAATGCTTCAGGTAGCCTGGTCAGCATATATATTGACAACTCATACAGTATGGAAAGCCTTAATAAAGAGGGTAGCCTGCTGGAAGAAGCAAAACGTAAGGCAAAGGAAATTGTAAATTCGTACTCACTGACAGATCAGTTCAGATTAGTTACGAATGATTTTGAGGGTAAGCATCAGCAGGTAGTAAATAAAGAGGAACTGATCAGTATGCTGGATGGTATAAAAATATCTACAGCTGCAAGATCTTTGCAACAGGTAATGAACCGTATCGAAACAGATGCCTCAGCGAATAAAAATGAAGCAACTTATCTGATCTCAGATTTTCAACAAACTTTTGTAGGAAAACAACCGATAAAGAAAAATGAATCAATAGACTATTCATTCATAAAATTAAATGCCAACAGCTTGCCAAATATATCGGTTGATAGTGTTTGGAGTATTTCTCCGGTTCACTTACCAAATCAGCCTGAACAATTTGTCGTACAGTTACGTAATTATAGTGAGGAGGATGCTTCAGATATTCCATTACAATTAACCATCAATAAACAGCAAAAAGCAATAAGTAATGTAAAAATTGCTGCGGGAAAAACATTAAAAGATACTTTGTCGTTTAGCGGACTAAAAGGAGGCTGGCAAAAAGCAACTATTACGATTAAAGATTTTCCACTTACTTTCGATGATCAGCTGAACTTTAGTTTTAAAGTAGCTCAGGATTTGAATGTACTCAGTATTAGCAGTAACCCCTCAGAGAAGTATATTCGATCACTTTTCTCTGCAGATCCTTATTTTAAACTTACGGAAATGCCAGAGTCGAATATCAGATATTCGGCTTTTGAAGATTATAGTCTGATTGTTTTGAATAGTTTAAAGGAGCCTTCTTCTGGATTAGCCCAACAACTTAAACTATATGTTGAAAATGGAGGTTCAGTCGTTGTTTTCCCTGATCTGGATGTCAATGCTGCAAATTTTACCTCGTTTTTAACCAGTTTGTCATTACCAGGAGTCCAGCAATTAAATATAGGCCCTGCTATTGCAAGTACCATCGACTTAAAACACTCTATTTTTAATGATGTATTTGAACAGGTGCCTCAAAACATTGATCTTCCTGTTGTGAACAGGTATTTCAGTTATGCTGAACGAAATTCAAGTAATAAAGAGAATATCCTTAAACTGCCACTTAACAGGTTTTTGTTTGCCAGATACAATATTGGAGCAGGTAAAATCTATTTATCAGCCAGTTCATTGAGTGATAAAGATGGCAACATGGCATTACATCCGGTTTTTGTACCCTTAATGTTTAAAATAGCTTTTGCAAGTACTAAAGAACAACAATTGTATTATACAACTGGGAAAGATAACTTGCTGGAAAGTGAGCGGATCAGTCTTTCCGGTAATCAAACTTTAAAATTGGTATCTGAAGACTTTGAAGTGATTCCTGAAGTCAGACAAACACCAGGCAAGACTTTATTATATGTAGCCGATCAGGTAAAAAGAGCTGGGTTTTACGATTTAAAAAAAGCAGATGAGCTATTATCGGTTGTGGCTTTTAATGATGACCGATTGGAATCGGATATGCATTATGCTAATGAAAATGAAATTAAAGCCTTATTTGGCAAACAAAATATAGCGTTTTACAATTCTAAAAAAGACGCTTTATCTATGAATGTGGAGTTAAAAAATAAGAGCAGCGAGTTATGGAAACTTTGCCTAATTTTAGCTGTTGTTTTTCTTGCCATTGAAATAGGACTGATCAGATTTTTTAAACTTTCAAAAAATATATAGACAACATGAATCTTCTCATCACAGGCGTAACCATTGCCGATCCCAATAGTAAGTTTAACAAGCAGAAATGTGATGTACGGGTAGAACAAGGTAAGCTAATAGCTATAGACAGTAAATTAAGTCCGGGAAAAGGTGAGACTGTATTTGATGGTGCAGGAATGATTCTATCTCCAGGTTTTTTTGACTTGAACTGTTCTGTAGGAGATCCTGGTTTTGAGACCAGGGAAGATATTGATACTGCTACTGCAACTGCTGCGGCTGGAGGATTTACTGGACTTGCAGTTCTGCCTGATACAAAACCTGTTGTACATTCCAAAGGTGAAGTAGCATATATCATTAATAAAGCAAAGGGAAATTTAGTTGATGTATTGCCTCTAGGCGCTATTAGTCAGCATTTGGAAGGAAAGGAACTTGCTGAACTATATGACATGCAGGAGGCTGGAGCTATTGCATTTTCTGAAGGTAATAAGCCTATTGCTGATGATGGTTTTATGAGCCGTGCCCTGCAATATGCTAAAGGTGTTGGATGTTTATTGATGGTTTATCCGGAGAATAAATCAATAGCAGGCAAATCGCAGATTAACGAAAGTAAAAATAGTGTGCTGTTAGGGATGAAAGGTGTTCCTGCATTAGCAGAGGAAATGCAGATCAGCAGAGATATATTCCTGGCAACTTATCATGATGCGCGACTTCATATCAGTAATATCTCTACAGCCGGCTCTGTTGCCTTGCTGAAAAAAGCCAAAAAAGACGGGCTTAAAATTACTGCAGATGTAGCAGCACATAATCTGGTGTTTACAGAAGAACTTTTATCAGATTTTGATAGCAATTATAAAGTGAAACCTCCTTTGCGTGGAAAAGCTGATGTAAAGGCTTTGCTAGCTGGATTAAAGGATGGTGTTATTGATGCGATCAGCTCGCAACATCGTCCGCATGAAATAGAATTTAAGAATGTGGAGTTTGAAATAGCTGCTTATGGTATTATCGCTTTACAAACCGTATTGCCTTTATTGCTTAAGGCCTGCTTAGATGCTTCACAGATTGCTGAGAAACTGGCTATAAATCCACGTACCATTTTAGGGATGACTGCCCCGGTAATAGAAAAAGGAGCAGAGGCGAACTTTACAGTATATCACCCAACAGAAGAGTGGATATTTAATGCAGCTAATAATTTATCTAAATCTGCAAATTCACCTTTATTAAATCAGAAATTAACCGGTAAAGTAAAGCTGGTATACAATAACAAACAATCACAATCATATGGATAATTATGTAAAAGCTGCGCTGGTTGCATCACTGGATAAGTTTTCAACAGCATCGGGAAATGATTCAGTAAAACTAAAAGACAATTTAATTGAAGTATTTAGTAAAGATTTAGGTTTTTTAGAAAAAGTAGAAGAGTTTGATGCTGCTTTTGATGAATATCCTGCATTTGAGGAGTTAAGAGAGGTTTTCTTCGATCTACTGATGATTAATTTCTTTGCTAATGACGTGAAGAAATTGGAAGAGGATTATCTGGATTCTGAAGAATGGGCTGATATTGAGGAGGAAACGATTGATAGAGGAACAGAATTATTGAACTTGTTGTTATACATTAACGAGTGTCACGATGAAAAGATTAAACCTGAGCTGGATGATTTCTTAAAAGAGTTTTTGCTAGTTGAAGAAGACGAGTTCCAGGATGAATTTCATATTTATGAAGACCTGATCAGCAACCAACAATTGGTAGATAGTAGTGTGGAAGACATTTGTAGTCACGCGGGAATGATTGAAGTAGCAGAAGAAATGGAAGAGTTATTTGTGCCATTTATGGTTTTCTTCCATCAACCAAAAGCTAATGCTGAGGTGATTGCTGATCTGAATAGCTATAGTGCTAATAAGGAATTCGATATAGCTGTATATGCACTGATTTCAGCATTCAACGAAGCTTAATTATAATCAAATTATGACTACAAATACATCAACTATAGAGCGTTTAAAGCCTGAGGCTTTAAAAAATGGGGTAGGTATAGGGTTAATTTCCCTGGTATTAGGTATTATTACTTCTTATTTGCTAGTAGGGGCTGAATCAATGATGACGGTTTTTGTTGTTCCTATGATATTTAGTTTAGTCATCCCCTTGATTGTTGCAGTATTTTTCTGCTTTGATCTTAGAAAAAAGATCGGTGGATTCTGGACATTGAGACAGGCTACATCTGGTATTTTTATCATGTTTATTACGGCTTATGCTTTATCTACTGTGGGAAGTGTGATTTTTAATAAATTTATTGAAAAGGATATGACTACAAGAATTCAGACAACTGTCGTAAATACGACATCATCAATGATGAAAAGCCAGGGGATAGATGAAGATACTATTGATAAGAAAATTGAAGAAATGAACAATCAATTCGATCAAAAAAATAAAGGTACTATCATGCAAACCATACAAGGACATGTTATTGGAGTAATTATCGTATTTGTTGTTGCTTTACTTTTTGGAGCGGTATTTAAAAAGGAAAAGCCTTTGCAACCTACATTTGATTAATCGGAAGACTATTCTATAAAATGAACAGGTCGCATCATAAATCATGAGCGACCTGTTTTGTTATGTGTTAAAATTGCTTAAAAATATAGTTTAACAATATAATAACACTATACTTTGCTATCATTTGGAAATTAATCTATAATATTGGCATCCATTATACCAAACCACGAGCCAGGGATTTTTTTTATCATGTCAGAATATAGTGATCATAAGGACGCTGATTTGCTTCATTTATTGAAAAATGGAGATCACATGGCTTATAAAGAAATTTATAACCGGTATTGGGGCATCCTATACCGACATTCGTTAAGAATGTTGCAGGATGCTGAGCAGACAAAAGATGTTATTCAGGATGTATTTACTATGCTATGGGTAAAAAGAGCGGAATTTGAATTTCAGGTTTCCTTATCTGCTTTTTTGTATGCCTCTGTTAGAAATAGGACTTTAAATCAGATAGATCACAGTAAGGTGAGGACAAAATACATGGATTCTTTACAACAGGCAATTGAAGAAGGAGAATGCAGTACTGATAACCTTGTGAATGAAAAGGAGCTTACAAAAAGAATAGAGGCTGAGTTGGCAAATTTACCTGAAAAAATGAGGGTAGTATTTGAATTGAGCAGGAAGCATGATTATTCCTACAAAGAGATCGCTGATGAGTTAAGTATTACTGATCATACGGTTAAAAAGCAGATGAGTAATGCGCTTAAAATTCTGCGTTCCAGAATCAATTTTCTGTTTTCTATCTTCTAAATAAAAATATTTCATTTTTATCTTATACAAAACGTTCGTTCAGCTTTCTTATACTTAAACAGCTATTTTTATGCTGTCGCCAGATATGAAGAACCAACAAGCGGAAACATTATACAAAAAATACCTTGCAGGTAACTGTACACCCGAAGAACGGGCAATTGTTGAAGCCTGGTATTTAAATGAAATTGATAAAAGAGAAAAGGATCAGCTAGAGGTAGATGATGAAAGTGTTAAGGCTGAAATGTGGGCAATCTTGGAAAAACGTACCAATACCGATATTCCTCGTAAAGGGATATCTCGTCGTTGGTATTCTTATGCCGCAGCTGCGGCAGTTATTCTTGTCGCTTTTGGTACCAGCTTATTTTTATATCTGGATAAATCGAATCCAGTTGTACAACAGGTAAAGATTACAAAACCAGTAATAGATGATAAGAACGCTGCAACATTAACACTTGATAATGGAGAGAAGATTATATTATCTGATGCTGTCAATGGAGATCTGGCCACGCAGACAGGTGTAGTAATCCGTAAAAATGCTGCAGGTCAGATTATATATGATATGCAATCGTCCCCTTCTTTTACGGGTAAGGATATGGTTGCCAGGAATAATACTGAACCCAGAAATGTGCTAACTACTAAACGTGGACAACAATACCAGTTGGTATTACCTGATGGTAGTAAAGTTTGGCTTAATGCAGAATCATCATTGCATTTTCCTACAATGTTTAAGGGGAGTGAACGTCGGGTAGAGCTGATTGGAGAAGGCTATTTTGAAATTGCTAAAAATAAAACCAAGCCATTTATTGTAAAAATTAAAGATGTTAATATAGAAGTGTTGGGTACGCATTTCAATGTAAGCTCTTATCCTGATGAAAAGCAGATTAAAACTACTTTATTGGAAGGTTCTGTAAAGGTAGCTACAGGAAATACACAAGATGTTTTACTGCCGGGAGAACAGGCAATTGTTAATCAGCCTAATAAGATAGAGGTGAGCCAGGCTGATATAGAAGAGGCTACAGCCTGGAAAGACGGGTATTTTAAATTCAACAAACAAGACATACGTTACATCATGCGACAATTGGCAAGATGGTATGATATAGAAGTGGTCTATGAAGGGGATGTATCTGAAGACTTGTATATAGGTAAGATCAGACGATCTGAAAATATTTCTGAGATGCTAAAGGTATTAGAGCTGAATCAGATTAGATATGAAATTAAGGGCAAAAAAATCACTATAAAATTTTAACCAAATAAAACCAAAACCAGCAATATGACCAAGAAACAGACTTAGAAAAGAAATGGCAGATCAAAAAGAACGGAAGGTGTTCCAGCACCTTCCGTATAGGATCAAGCTACAAAAAATCATTTGACAGATCATTTTATTATTTAATCCAATCCTACAAAAGTATGAAATTTAACTTATGTGGTAAAGCCTTTATTCAATGGGTTTTACCGCAAAAAATGTTTCTAATCATGAAACTTACGCTAATATTATTAACTATTTGCCTGCATGTCGGTGCCAAAAGTTTTTCTCAGAATATTAATCTTTCTGGAAAGAATATACCGCTCGAAGATGTGTTTTCGGCAATAGAAAAACAAAGTGGATACTTCTTCTTTTACAAGTATAATGACTTGAAACAAGCCAGGCCAATAAACATTCACATTAAAAATTCTACAATAGAGCAGGCCTTAACCAAAAGTCTAAATGGGCAGCCGTTTATTTATTCGATAAGTAATAAAACTGTTATCATTACAAGGAAGCGAGTAGTGCCAGCGGCTTTACAAGACACGATCTTAACGGTAAAAGGTAGAGTTGTGGACGGACAGAGCCCACCAAAGGTATTACCAGGGGTCAGCATAAAGCTGAAAGGAAAAACTACTGGCACAGTGTCTGACAAGGAGGGTAGTTTTACTCTGAAAGCTGTAAAGAATGATATTCTGATGTTTTCAATGCTCGGTTTTAAAACTGTCGAAGTAAGGGTAGGCTCTGCTGCTTATAAAGAAATCGTATTAACAGAAGAACAACGTGGCCTGGACGAGGTAGTTGTTGTTGGTTATGGTGAGGTAACCAGACGCGACCTTACCGGTGCGGTAGCAAGTGTTAATATGAAAGACCTTGAAAAGATGCCTGTGGTAAGGGTAGATCAGATGTTGCAGGGAAGAATTGCAGGTGTTGATCTGATTTCTGCAGGTGGTGAACCTGGTGGAGGTACATCTGTTCGTATTCGTGGAACAAGGTCGATCAATGCTGATAATGAACCTTTGTACGTGGTAGATGGTATTATCGATGCTGGAAGTTTGAGTGATATTAATCCAGCCGATATTGAATCGATACAGGTATTAAAGGATGCTTCATCTACTGCCATTTATGGCTCCAGGGGAGCAAATGGTGTGATCATCATCACTACAAAAAAAGGTATGCCTGGCAAGGATGTGTTTACCTACAATACAGAAGCTGGATTTGCTCAATTACCAAGGTATCTGGATATGATGAACGCCCGTGAATATGCAGAAATGGTCAATGAAAATACCTTATTGTCTAATCCTAACGCAGTGAATTTGCCTTATCCTGATGCTGCATCACTTGGTGAGGGGACAAACTGGACAAAAGAGGTTACCCGGGTTGCGCCATATAACAATCATACGATATCTGTTTCTGGTGGTGTACCTAGTCTGCGTTATTATGTTTCAGGAAACTATGCCAATCAAAAGGGAGTAATTAAAGCTTCTGGATTTGAAAGATATCAGGGCAGGTTAAATCTCGATAAGACTTTTTCTCAAAAGCTAAGAGGTGGAGTAAGGCTTAATTATTCATCGACAGTTACAGAGAACAACAAAGTTGATATCGGTTCGAACGAGGGCTGGTGGAATTCTACCCTGGCTATTCCGCCGGTAATGAATGTATATGATGGTGGTGAGGATGGTGCTGGTGATTATGAAGATTGGAATCCAGGATGGTATTCAGGCGGGGTAATCAACAGTCCGGTTGCTATGGTTAATATGATGAAGAATACTTCATATCGTAAAAACTTATGGACAAACTTCTTTTTAGAATACGAACCTGTTAAAAACCTGAAAATTAAATCTGCTTTCAGCAATACCAATTATTTCCTGAATGTAAGTCGTTATGATCCGGGAGAGTTACCAAGAAGAAAGTTTTTAGAACAAGGTGGTTATGCAGTTAAACAAGCCTATACTTATGAAAAGCTTTTAAGTGAAACTACGATCTCTTATGCTAAAAGCTGGGCAGATCAACACAAACTAAGCGTACTGGGTGGCTGGACCATGCAAAAAACAAAAGCCGTTAATCAATGGCAAAGAGGCCAGGGGTATTTGGTAGATGCTGTTGAAGACAACAATATGCAGGCTGCAGAAATTGCAGGAACTACAGTTACTTCGAATTTCGATGAAACAGCAATGGTTTCGGCTCTAGCCAGGTTGAATTACGATTATAAGAGAAAATACTACCTTACTTTTACAGGTAGAGTCGATGGTTCCTCTAACTTTTCAGCTAATCATAAATGGGCATTTTTCCCTTCTGGTGCGTTCAAATGGGCGCTGTTGCAGGAATCATGGATGAAACCATTTAGAAATGCACTAGGTGATGCCTCTCTTCGTATAAGTTATGGTACTTCTGGAAACCAGGCTATTCCATCTTATGGTTCTTTAGCAAAATTAACTGCTAATAATAATGGCTACATTTTTAATGGGATTATTCCTGTAAACTATTATTCAACAAATATTCCTAACGATAACCTAAGCTGGGAAACTTCATCGCAATGGAATGCAGGTTTAGATATAAAGATGGCCAATGAAAGAGTAACTTTTACTTTAGATGCTTATAATACAATAACACGGGATTTATTATTGACCGTTCAGTTAGCTCAGCAAGTGGGTTACCCAAGTAGATTGGTCAACTTAGGAAAGACTCGTAACCGCGGATTGGAGTTCTTAGTAAACACGGTTAACGTACAAGCGCTATCTGGATTTAAGTGGGGAAGTACTTTTACATTCTCGACCAATAAAAATGAGGTGCTTGACTTAGGGCCACTTGTTCGTGTTACCACAGAAACCAATTATGCTGCGCCCCAATATTACATGTATGGTTATGAAGTAGGAAAACCTGTTTCAGGATTGTATGGAGTGAAATATGCAGGAACCTGGAAATCGCAGGAGGATATTGATAATTTACGTACTGAATTTGTTTCTATTCCTACTTTTTATCAGCCGGGTAGACAACGTTATATTGATGAAAATAAAGACGGTGTTTTAAGTGAGGCTGATGAGGTTTATCTGGGACAATCTGAGCCTAAAATACATGGAGGTTTAGGCAATAACTTTACTTTTAAAGGTTTTGAGCTGGATGTGTTTATGCAGTATTCATGGGGTGCAAAAATGTATAATCCTATTGAATTTAAGCAAGGAACAGGTTATGTAGGACCAAATCAATTTCAATACATGGTAAACAGATGGCATCCTGTTAATAATCCATATTCTGATATTCCAAGAGTTGGTTCGCAGGATTTTGTAGCAACGGATAGGTTTTTACATGACGCTTCTTATATCCGATTAGCATCTGCACGTTTTGGTTACACATTTAATAAGAATAATATGCCGATAAAAGCATTGAAAAATCTTAGTCTTTATGTAACAGGAACCAACCTTTATCTGTGGACTAAGTACAATGGATATGATCCGGATGTGAGCAGTAACTCTTCTTCAACGGTAAGGAGAAAGGATGATGGTGCTTATCCAAAGAACAGAACCATTGCATTTAGTTTATCTACTAAATTTTAACTGATATAATTAGTTTTTGAATAAACGATTTGAATATGAAACGATATTTTTTAAAAATTGCTATTCTGTTTTCAGCGATTTTAGTCACCACAGGTTGTTCTAAATTTCTGGAAGAGGATATTAAAAATAATGCTGCTCCATCTAATTTTTACAAGAGTGTAGCCGAATGCCAGGCTGCTGTAAATGGAGTTTATCCAGTGTTGTACGACCTTTTTTCCAATATAGATTTCTTTATTGCAGCAGAGGGAAGTACAGACCTGGTGGTTATGATCACCGAAAGAAACCTGAATGGTAATTTTGGTTATACTCCTTCGGCACCGGGAGTTGGACAGGAGGTATGGAGACATGCTTACAAAGGAATTATGTATGCAAACAATACCATTACTGCAATTAAAAAATCGCCGATATCTGAAGATGATAAGAATAAACTGGTAGGAGAAGCTCTTGCTTTAAGAAGTTTATATTATTACTTTTTAACCAGCACATTTAGTGATGTTCCTTATTGGGATAAAGGTTTAGAGAATGAAGATGATGTGAATAAAGTAATTGTTCAGCCGCGCAGCAGCGCTGATTCTATTCGCAATGTACTAATTGAGGACTTAGAACATTATGCTCCTTTTTTAAGAAAAACTGCAGTAGGTAATGATCTTGGACGCGTCACACAAGGTTTTGCATACACCCTCATAGCCAAATTGGCTTTATTTAATAAGAATTGGGAGAAAGCAAAGTGGGCATCGGAGCAAGTGATCAACGATAAAGTTTATAGTTTGAATACTGACTATGCAGATATTTATAAAGTAGAGAATAACAAAGAGTCTATTTTTGAAATTCAGTATTCTTATTCTCCAACAGGAATTATGAGGTCTCATCAGATTTATAACTGGTGTATGCCTGCTCCAAAATCTGGAAGCACAAGTGTTTATGACGGGGTTGATCTGGGCAGTAGTTCTTCAACTACATATGGTGCCGTACTTCCTACCCGCAGACTTATTTCGTATTATACCACAACAGATACACGTAAAGCCAATGTATTGGCTTACTCATTTAATGGTAAGGAGTTCAATCGATCTAAAAACAGATCATTACCATGGTTAGGACCAAAATTCTGGGATGTGAATTCTATAAATATTGCAAGCGGTAGAAATATCATTTTTATGCGCTATGCAGATGTATTGCTTATGATGTCTGAGGCTTTGATCGAGTTGGACGAATTGGATGATGCCAAGTATTATATGGATTTGGTTAGGCTTAGAGCAAATACGAATGGTGTTTCTCTAACAGACCAGCGGACCATGCGTGAAGAGTTGAGAAAGGAAAGAGGAAGAGAACTAACGGGAGAATATGTTCGTAAATGGGATATTGTAAGATGGGGTATTTTTTATGAAAGTATAAAGTCTGTATCTGTAGATTACCCTGCTGCGGCAGCGAATGTAAAACCATACAATCTATATTATCCTATTCCAGCATTAGAAAAGGTTAAGAATCCGGCATTAGAACAAAATAATGGCTATTAAATATTTAGATATGAAACAATTATGTAGGTCCTTGTTTGTCCTGATTTTGTGTTTAAGTAGTTTTCACAACATTGCTTTTGCGAATGAGAAAGAGCTAAAGATTATGTCTTACAATGTACTTACCGGTTTTAATAACAATGATCATTACAAACAAAAATTTAAAAGCTGGATAGAAAAGGAATTGCCAGACGTTATCGGTTTTCAGGAGATGAGTAAGTTTACTGCCGAGAGTTTTAAGGCTTTTGCTAAAAGCTACGGGCATGAATATACTGTATTTATGGAAACAGGAGGCTGTTGTCCGATCGCTCTTTCTTCGAAATATCCAATTACTGATGTTAAAAAGGTTAAAGAACAATTACACCATGGCTTGTTAATGGCTAAAATTTTGGATTATAATGTGATGGTATTGCATCTAAACCCTTTTGATTGGGAAAAGCGTGCTGTTGAAATCCAAAGTATCTTAGAAATTGCAAAGCCATTGATGGCTCAGGAAAAGGTAATCATGATGGGCGACTTTAATTCGCTGTCGGCAGTTGATAGTCAGGTTTATAGTGCTGAAAGGTTGGAAAAAGCCATCAAAGGAAAAAGCAAAAACATCAATAATGGCAATTTTGATTACAGTGTTACTGGCGCAATTCAGCAAGCAGGTTTTATTGATACCTTCTGGCAGGTAAACAAGAAGTTTAGCCTTTCTTGTCCAACAAAGTATTATGCTACATCTGGGACAAACAACCCGATCAGGATAGATTACATATGGGTTAATGGAGTATTAAAAGAGAAGATCAAGAATAGTGAGATCATTTATAATCCATTTACCCATTTTGTATCTGATCATTATCCTGTGCTGTTAACATTGTCAAAGTAAAAATGATTCATTTAAAATAGAACATAGAAATGAGTATAAAATTAATATGTGCTGTTATGCTAAGTGTCGTGTTTTCGACAGTTAGTGAAGCATTTGCACAAAGTACAAAGCCTGGTAAAAAGGTGCTTTTAGAAACCTTTCTGGATGCGCAGAATAAGCCACAATATCCAATAGCAGAAGTTTATAGTCCATACGGAGAATGGACTTTTGATGGGGCTTTGTTAACGCCAAATGAGAAAATGGATATACGTCCTAAGTCGCCAAGGGTATTAGGTCCACGGTCAGCAAATTCTGAGAATGGTTATATCAGTACAAACTTCGATTTAAAAGGATTAACCTTGGTGAAGGTAGGATTTATAGGCTTTAAAGCTGATGAAGGCTATTTTGCTGTAGAGGTTTTTGTTTCAAAAGATCAGGGAAAGAATTGGGTATCACTAGGAGTTAGAAGAGGTGATCCGACAAAAGAAGAGGAGACACTAACTGAGTTTAAGATTAACAATAAAGGCAATGACGCTTATCGTGTAAAGATCGTGAATGCATCCGCTCCAAAGTCTAATCGCTTAAACAGGGTTAACATTACAGAAGTAAAATTTGAATATTCAGAATAACAATCAGATGATGAAATTACTAAATATAAAAATGGCTTTTGCGCTATTAATGTTGTTGGTTGTACAAAAAGTACATGCTCAGGTAAAGACTGAAAAAAACTTATCAGAAAATTTTGAACAGGCGAGTAAGAAGGGACGCTATCCTGAAGGTGAAGTTACGACTTCGAATGGGGTATGGATTTTTAAAGATGCATTGGTCTGGGATAAAGAACCAAATGATTACCGCCCAATGTCACCAAGACTATTGGCCGCATTTTCTATAGATGATGAGCCGGGAAGTATTACTACATCTTTTGAATTAAAAGGACTTAAAAGTATTAAAGTAGGCTTCATTGGACATAAGCCAGATCCAGGATATTTTCAGGTTGAGGTATTTGTTTCAAGAAATAAAGGCGAAAGCTGGGAATCTGTTGGTACGAGCAGGGGCAGATATGATAAAGGAAAAGAAACCTTTGGGGTATTTAAAGTAAATACAAAAAAAGATGAGGTTTTGAAAGTAAAGGTTGTGAATGCATCTGCACCAAAACTGAATAGGTTTAACAGAATTAATATCACACTCATTGAAATGGAGTGCCATAATTAAAACGATTAATAATTTAATTGATAGAATTTTATGAATTCGAATAAGACATTTATTAAAAATATCTGCTCAATTGTATTGGGGATATTTATCACATCAGGAGTCTTGCTTTCTTGTAAGAAGGATGTACCTGCTGAGGAAATAAAGGAAATTCCGGGATTTCCTGTGAATACGACGATCTCTAAGCTCGTAGAGAATGCAGAAAGTGGAAAGACCATTGAAAGCGAAGCTGTAATTTGGGGTTTTGTTGTTGGCTCTGGTGCCGGACAAAATGCAAATTCAATGGTTTGGATACAAGATGATCAATCCGGATTGGCCATTAAGGTTGCTGAAGAGGAATTGAGCAAATATGAAGAGGGAACTTTAATTTTTGTTAAAGCCAAAGGCTTAACGATTAAAAGAGAAGGTTCTTTTTTAGTCATGGGAGCTTTGGAGGCTGGAGTTTTAAAAGCGTTAAGCGGACAAAACTTAAAAGAGAGGATAGGACTTGGAGCTAAAGATCAAAGTATACCTGTTGATGCAATAGGTATTGCAGAAATAACGAACAATCATAACCAGAGATTGATCGCTTTAAAAGATGTAGAGGTGATCAATGAAGATATCGATGGTAATTTTGGACCTTCTGATAGTCAGGATAGCAAGCAGGTTGTTTTACAGGATTGTGGTGGTAATGAAGTCTATGTAATTACTGATAAGAAATCTGCTGTTGCAGCTCAAGAAATTAAAGATGGTCGTGGAAATATAACTGGTTTATTAACGGTTAATAATGGTAGGAAAGAATTACGCTTACTTCATGAAAATGACGGTGAGGGCTTAACTGGTATCCGTTGTGCAGGTTCTGGCGATATAAGTTTGACCAGAGTTATTGCTGGTATAAGAGCTTTAAATGAAGGGAATATAATAGCCCCAGGAACTGTTTTAAAGGTGGTGAATATTTCATCTGGAGTAAGTGAAACAGCGGGTATTACAGTTCAAGATGCCAGCAGTGGTATTTTTATAGCAGGACTAAATACTCAAAGCTATCCATTAGGTGCTGCTTTGATTATTAATGTGGCTGGTAAAACTGTAGCTACGGTTAATGGTCGTTTAGCCATTACAGGTGTAACTAGTGCAGATGTTCAAAATGCAGGTTCGTATCAGTATCCAGAGAAAATTGTAACAGTTGCCAATATGATTACAGATAATGTAAGTGAGACTCTGGTGCAATTGAATAACTTACAGGTTTTCTTGTATGATGCATTTACAACTGAAAAAGTATATCGCATAAGAGATAATTCTGGTAGAATAAACTTAAAAATAGCTAATGCCAGTGGTATAAATATTACTGATGGAACTGCTTCTGTTACAGGGTATTTTGCAATGTTAAACGGAGAAGCTGTGTTTAAAATACGTAAACAATCTGATGTTGTTTATGGAGGTACTGCACCTGCAAAGGATCCGGATTATATTTTGGAAACTTTTGAAACAGCTTCTGTAAAAGGATTGTATCCTTTAGGAAATGTTACATCGCCTAGTGGTGTTTGGGCATTTGATGGTGCATTATTGTATGGCCTTGAGCCTAAGGATTGGAGACCGATGTCTCCACGATTAGTTGGTGTTAACAACCGTGATGCTGCAATTCCTGGGCCTGGATTTATTCAGAATAAGTTTGATATTAATGGTTTGAAACGCATTAAGGTTGAGTTTGTTTCTCATAATGATCCAGCAGATATTGGTCCTGTATTCAGGGTAGAAGTTAAGATCTCGACAGATAATGGTACTAGCTGGACAAGCCTTGGAACAAAAGATGCTGGTAAGAGTGTAATTGTCACTGCAGATTTTTCTCCAAATATTCCAACGGATAAAAAGGTTCTGGTACAAATTATTAATCGGTCTCCACAGCCACCTGGAATAGCTACCCAGTTGTTTAGAGGTAACAGGATTAATATTCTCAAAGTAATCTTAGAACAGAAGTAAAGTTATAAAGAGGCTGTCCAAAATAATTGAACAGCCTCTTTATAATCAAAAATTTATACCCTCTTATATCTCAAAGATGAAAAAATACTTATTGATTATTTTAGTTGCTTTCGCATTGAGCTCTTGTAGCAAGAAATCAACAACTGAACCAGAAGTAAAACCGTCAATAGACCCACCTAAAGAAACGAAGTGGCTAAGCCCAATAAAAATAGCTACTTATAATATTGAGTATAACAATTCAAACCCAGCTAATCCCGCAGATACTTGGGTAAATAGAAAAACACTGGTAGCCAATGTATTTGATAAGTATAGCCCTGATATAGTAGGAGTACAGGAGGCTTATTTTAGTCAACTGAGTGATATGATGAGCTTGATGCCTGATTATGCTTATGTAGGTAAAAGTGTGAATGGGAGTGTGACTGCTGATAGACAGTTGACCGTCGATATTGTATATAAAAAAGACAAGATAGAAATTCTTAACTGGGATAGTTTTTGGCTTAGTAGCACACCTACAGTTGTTGGGAAAGATTGGGGAGCAGGGCAATTGAGAATTTGTACATGGGCACTTGTTAAAGATAAATCAACCAATAAACAGTTCTATTTTTTTAATGCTCACCTTGACTTTACGGGAACAGAAGCGCGCGAAAAAAGTGTAAAGCTCTTATTAGATACTATTCCTAAAATATCTAAAGGCTATCCGGCAGTGCTTACGGGTGATTTTAATTTTAGTCAGCACGATATCTTCTATTCGCAAATCAGAGCTGGAAAAATATTAATTGACAGTTATGAATTGGCAGCTGATCGTACTAATACGACCAGAAGTACTTTTAATGGATATGATGTCAATGCGACTGGAGATAGAAGGATTGATCAGATCTTTTTAAAAGGTGGATTAACATTGAAAGTAAATAGTTGGGCTATACGAGCGGATTCTTTTAATGGCAGATATCCTTCAGATCATTTTCCCGTTATGATTGATCTAAGTTTTGAAGATAACTAGAAGCTAATTTTTAAGCTGGCTGGTAAGGAATATAGAAGCTGAAAGTTGTACCGGTGCCCAATTCACTTTTAACACTGATTTTCCCTTTTTGCATTTCGACCAGCTGTTTACAAATGTACAGTCCCAGTCCAGTGCCTACCTGACCTTTTGAAGAACTGGTTTGGTAATATTGAGAGAAAAGGTTTGCCTGTTGATCGGGACTGATACCCATACCTGTATCTACTACATCAACCTGTAAACGGGCATCATTATGTAATTCAGCATTGATTGTAATCTGTCCTTCATTGGTATATTTTATTGCATTACTTAACAAGTTAACCATTACCTGTTTTAGTCGGAAGCCATCACCCAGTACGGTGGCTTCTTTAATACCTTTAAAGTTATAATGAATTTCAAGTTTCTTTTTAGTGGCGCTATAGCTCATACTCTCAATTACCTGTTCAATAGTTGAGTATGGTTTAAAAGGGTCACTTTCTATTTTTAGTTCACTAGTTTCCATTTTTGCGGCATCAAGAGTATCGTTTAAAGTACGTAGTAACATATCTGATGATCCTTTGATGGATGCTAACATGTCAGACTGACGTTGCGTTAACTCAGTTTTTCCGAAAATATATAGAAATCCTTTAATGGCCGTTAAAGGATTTCTGATTTCGTGAGTCATGTGCGTAAGCAATTCCATTTTTTGCTGCGCTATATTTACTGATCTTTCGTTTTCTTTTAACAACTGAAGCTCAGATTTATTGAGTTGAATAATAAACATAATCAGAAGCGCAGCAAACAAAACAACAAGGAATAAGGCCGCCAGATAAAATTTATTCAGTAGGGATGTAGTTTCCTGATAATTTTTAAAGGCCATTTCCTTCAACTCATCGGCCATTCTATAATTTAATTCTTTAAGATCATTTAAGATACGTTGTAATTCATTGCTGATGTGACTATTCAAGGATATGAGTTCTCTTTGCATATTCAGCATTTGGACGTTGTGCTGCTGCAATTCTCTTAGCCTCTTGGCATTGTCTTCTCTATTAAGAGCTACAATTCTTTGGGTAGTCAGATCTGTATTGTTAACATTATTGTTTTTGTGTATTTCAACGATTCTACCACTCGCTCCAGGTTTATTGGATATTGCATCTTTTAATCTTCCAAAAAGCCCCTTCTTTTCTGCAGATATATCTTTTCTTATGGTATCTGCTACACTGTTGACTTTCTTTTTACTTGATCTGGTTTTAGTAACAACTTCAACTGGATTGTTTTGAGTTGCTGAATTAAATTGGGCGTATACTGTAAGGAGAGAGTCGAAATTATGTTTTAACTCGAACAGTCTATTCGATAATTCAAGTTTCTTTGTATACCAGATTTTTACCTGGTCACCTTGTGAAGCTGTTAATTCTGTAACATCGGTCTGTGTTTTTAATAAAGTATCTATCTCTGTAAAGGCCAGCGATAGTTTTATTTTATACTCATTAATTTTAGGTCCATTGATGTCTAACAACGATTCCTGAAAGTCATCTTCAGCCTGATGTAATAATAAAAGGGCCTGTTCCGGTTTAAGATTATGCTCTACATTATTGGCTAATTTAGAGATGCGATCTAACTTATTCGTAATAGAACTACGTACAAAAAGAGCAGCAACAGCAAGAAGAATAACAAATAGAATAAATGTTAGGAGAATTTTCCTTGCGAGCGTTCTTGTATAGTTTACTTTCATTTGGGTGCAAAAATAAGGATAAAAATAAACTTTAGGATTATTAACTGAATGACTAATTTTATCGCGGGATTCATATGGGGCTATTTACTGAACGGAATGATAGTGAGCTTATTGCCATGTTTAAAAGTGGGGTTGATGGGGTGTATGAAGAAATTTATGACAGGTATTGGGATAAACTGTATTATATAGCACATAGGATTTTAAAGTCACAGGAGGCCACTGAGGAGGTCGTGCAGGATGTTTTCGTATTGCTGTGGAAAAAAAGAAATACATTAGATATCCGGTCTTTGCCTGTGTATCTGGCCGCAATGGTGAGGTATGAGGTTTATCGCTATTTAGCAAGGGATAAGAAGAATAAGGTGAATGAAATGGCTTATCAGACAACACTTATTGATTACACCTCAATTGAAGCAGATCTGGAAAATAAGCTACTACTGGAGATTGTAGAAACCCTGTCCAATCAACTTCCCGAGAAATGCCGCCTGGTATTTCAATACGTGAAATTGCAAGATCGTTCCTTGTCGGATGTTGCAGATGAATTAAATATTTCGCAAAAAACGGCTGAGGCTCACTTAACAAAGGCATTAAAAACAATAAGGGGGAATATCGGTAATTCCATGCACCTGCTTTTTTAAACTATTTTAAAATAGTTTCATTTTACACTAAGGGTAAATAGCTTCGCCTACACTCTATATAATCAAACGTCCATTTTTTAGATAATGAATAAAGAGGAAGCAAAAGGCTTAGCAAAAAAGTTTTTAGACGGAACTGCAACTGTTGAAGAAAGAGAAAATCTTCATAACTGGAATGGATTTGTAATTGATGATGCTGCAGAGGTGGTTTATACCGCAAAGCAAGAGGATGCTGATACTGTTAAAAATAGATTGTTTAACAGTATAAAGACTAAGATTGATGTAAATCATAAAATTGTCCGTAAAAACAGAATGGCCAGATTATGGTATCGTCTTTCTGCAGCGGCAGCTATACTTCTTGTTTCTGGTCTTTCGATATTTTTTTATACTACAGGAACAATTCCTCTTTTTAAAAATCATCATGCCGATGCTAAAAATATAGCTGTCGGTAAAAATTCTGCTGTTTTAACAATGGCTAATGGTAAACAGATAGACTTATCGCTTGCTTTGGACGGAAAGTTGGCAGAGGAAGCAGGCATCAGTATTAGTAAAACGTCAGACGGCCAATTGGTTTATCAAGTTATAGGAAAAACAGGGACTTCAGGTGGTGATAGTCATTTAAATACAATAAGTACCCCAAAAGCTGGACAGTACCAAGTTGTATTGACTGATGGTACTAAGGTTTGGTTAAACGCAGCTTCAAGCATCAGTTTTCCAACAGTGTTTGAAAATCTGAACCAGCGGAAAGTTCAATTAAAAGGAGAAGCATATTTTGAGGTTGCAAAGGATAAGTCGCATCCTTTTATAGTACAAACCGATCGACAGAATGTTAAAGTGTTGGGTACTCATTTTAATATCAGTGACTATGATGATGATTTAAAGACTAAAACGACTTTGCTTGAAGGAAAAGTAAGGGTTGCTCAACAGGCTTATGATAAGGTCAGCTTTAAATCTAATGAATTTGTTGTTTTAAATCCTGGTCAGCAGGCTATTTTAGCCGGGGGGGCTATTGAAGTAACGAAAGTTGATACTGAGGAGGCGGTTGCCTGGAAGAATGGATATTTTAAGTTCAAAAGCGAAACCCTATCTGAGATTATGATCAAACTGTCGCGTTGGTATGATGTAGATATCGTATATGAAGGTGAAATAAGTAAAGATCGCTTTGGAGGGACCATAAGTAGATATAAAAATATTGCGGATGTACTTGAAATGTTAGAATCAACAAAACTAGTACAATTTAAAGTTGAAGGGAGGAAGATTATAGTGAGATAGAGATTTACTAAAAAAGAACAAAAACCAGAGGCGGTGAGAGGCCCCTGGCTTAGCGTTCAGGAAAGCTAATGAATTGCGGAAACAATATATATCAACATAACCCAAACTAAACAAATTTATGAATTTTTATGATCTAACCCGTTATAGGTTGAAAACCTATGCCACGGGTCAAATAATACGTGTTATGAGATTAACCATCATCATAATAACTGCCTTATTTATGCAGGTAAGTGCTAAAAGTGTTGCACAAAAAGTTAGCCTGTCTGCAAAAAATGCGTCCTTAGTGCAGCTATTTAATGAACTCCGGGTACAAACCGGATATGACTTTCTTTATTCTGATGAAATGCTAAAAATGGCAATACCTGTTACCATACAAGTAAAGCAACAGCCATTGGATGTAGTTTTGCAACAAATGTTTAATAACCAACAATTGGTATATACCTTAAAAAATAAGGCAGTCATTGTTGCTATTAAAAAAACTACGTTGATAGAGAAGGTGACTAGCTTCCTTGCTAAAATTGATGTTAGAGGAAAGGTTACTGATCAACAAGGAAATGCATTGCCTGGAGCTACCGTAAAGGTTAAAAGCAAGGATAGATTAGTTATTACTGATGCAAATGGAGGCTTTACCTTATCAGGAATTGATGATAATGCGGTATTGATTATTTCTTATTTGGGTTATAAAACTAAAGAAGTTACTGTAAAGCCAGTGATGAACATCAGCATAGAAATTGCCAATGCAAACCTGGAAGAAGTTGGGGTAATTAGTACAGGATATCAGAAGATCAAAAAAGATCAGTTAACTGGTGCAGCCAGCAACATTGGTGAAAAAGATTATAACCAGCGTACAGCTGTGACTGGTAATTTTTTAGAAAATCTGGAGGGAAAGGTTCCCGGACTTATTTACAATAGTATCTCTGGAGAAATCTCCATTCGTGGGGTAAGCACTTTTGATGCAGTTAAAAGGCCATTGATTGTTGTAGATGGATTTCCTACAGAAATAGATTTGAGTACAATTAACCCTAATGATGTAGTTTCAGTATCGGTACTTAGAGATGCTGCAGCCACTTCAATTTATGGGGTTCAGGCATCTAATGGAGTAATTGTGGTAGAAACTCGCCGTGGAAAATCTGGAAAACCTGTTTTTACTTTCCGGAGCACGTTGGGCTATCAGGCTAAACCAGATTTCGGGAAACTGAATTATATTGGTTCTCAGGAGCTTATTCAGTTGCGTAAAGATCTGATTAACTCAGGTAATGATGCCCGCTATTTCTATCAGGAACTGGGCCCTATTGATCCGGTAAAATTGATTTTGTTTGATCTCGAAGATGATCTCATCACACAGGAAGAAGCAGATGCAAAACTTGCTGCAATCGGATCATATAACAACCTTAAAGATTATAGCAATCTGTTTTATCAAACCAGACAAACTAAACAAGTGAATTTGGATGTAAGTGGTGGAACGGATAAAAGTACTTATCTGCTGGGATTGAATTATATGACAGAGCGTCCACAGGAAAGAGCTTCTCAAAATGATAGGGTTATTTTAAATGCTGCTAATACTTACCAGTTGAGTAATTTATTCTCTTTAGATTTTAAAGCAACGTATACCAATAATAAACGTAAAAATGGTAAAATCGCTCCTTATGGAGATCTTTTACCCTACGAAAGATTGGTTGATGATTACGGCAATGCTTTGCCTTCAACTTTTGGAGAGGGACGGGATGATTTTTATGCCCTTAATAAGGAGTCTAGTGATAAGGTTAAAGCTTTGGGACTTTATGATATGTTGTACTATCCATATGAGGAGTTGAATGCCAATTCAAATAAAACGACACTCAATTCATTTCGTGCCCAAGGTCGTTTAAATACTAAAATAACTAGCTGGCTTAATTTAGATTTAGGTGGTGCTTACGAGAATGAGCAGGGAATAAACGATTTTTTACGTACCGATAAGACCTATAAAGTCAGGTATCTTGCGAATATTAAGGCAAAGAAAAGCTCATCAGGAGCACCTATGTTTACTGATATGCCTCAAGGAGATGTTTTAAGTAAGCAGACATTGAGCAATGCGGCTTATACTTTACGTGGTCAGTTAAATGCAAATTATTACTCAAAAGATAGAAAGCATAACTTCTCAGGAGTTATTGGTGTTGAACAACGTAGAACATTAGCTGAGTCCTTTAAAACCACTTACTTTGGCTATGACGGACAATCACTGATCAGTAAACCTGTAAATCTGGGATTGTTGAATACAACTACTCCACCAGCATTCTCTGAATTGGGAAATTATGATGGAACAAGATTTAAAAGCACAGACTATTTTGCAGAAACATCAAAAGACAGGAGGTTCCGCTCATATTACGGTCAGGGTACTTATGTATATGATCGCCGTTATGTGGCTACAGGAAGTTTGCGCATAGATCAGTCAAATTTATTTGGGGTAGATCCTAAATATAAAAATACACCACTGTGGTCTGCTGGTCTAAGCTGGATTTTGAATGAAGAAGAGTTTCTAAAACCGCTTACCTGGATCAGTACCTTACAACTTAGAGGTTCCACTGGTTTTAATGGAAATGTTCCCGGAAGTTTCAACGGACCTTTTTTAGTGCTTAATTCGGGACTAAATACCATGTTTAATACATCGCAGGTCTCTTATGATGTGCTATCGCCAGAAAATCAGTCGATCCGTTGGGAAACAACCAGTACTTATAACCTTGGCTTGGATTACGGGGTACTGGATGGAAGGATTTCTGGTACGGTCGACTATTACTATAAGAAATCAAAGGATGTTTTTGGTTCCATGGCCTCAGATCCTACATTAGGCTTTAACCAGTACGATGCAAATACAGCATCGATAGAGAATAAAGGACTTGAACTGATGATCAATAGTCAGAATTTTAGTTTAGCAGATTTTAAGTGGCGTACAGGTTTAACGGCTTCCTTTAATCAGAATAAAGTACTTGCTGTTCAAACGAAGGATAAAACTTCATCCTATGATATAGTCGATGGGACCGACCTGCAGAAAGGCTATCCGATGAATGCCTTATTTAGTTATAGATATGCAGGATTGAACGACAAAGGTCAGCCCGGAGTTTATGACAGAAATGGAAATATCAAAGTATTAAATACCTACGGTGATGCAATAGTAGATGTTGATTTTGAAGATTTAAAGTTTAGTGGTACCACTACGCCAAAGTATGCAATTGGTTTAAATAATCAATTTTCTGTTGGTGCTTTCGACTTCTCTTTCCTTTTTATGTATTACGGCGGCCATGTGATGCGTGTACAGCAAGCTGAACCGGATGAATCTCGTTTTATCTCTCCATTAAAAGGAGCGTCTAATTATTGGAAACAAAAAGGAGATGAGTTGCTTACTGACGTTCCTGGGCTTGCTAAATATGGTACCCCTGGATATTATACTTTTGCAGCTAGAAATGGCTTTACTTACGGTGATCGTTTTGTTAGAAAAGCAGATTATATTAGATTAAGAGATATTATTTTAACCTACAACCTGAAGAGTGAAACACTTAAAAAGGTTGGTCTGAATAATTCTCAAATTCGTTTTCAGGCCCAAAATCCTTTCAAATATACATTTAGTGGAAATAGCATAGATGCAGAGTCTATTGATAAAAGATCTGGTGTTAGATCGTTGCCACAACAGGCTTTTTATAGTTTAACACTGTCTACTAATTTCTAATAAAACCAATTGATATGAAAAAGACATTATCCTACATATTTAGTGCATTGTTATTAATGAGCATAGTTTCTTGTAAAGACTTTTTAGAAGTAAAGCCAAAGGGCGTGATACTTCCAGAAAAGCTTTCTGACTATGGAAATATATTAAACTCGTTAACAATGACACAAACTTTTCCAGATGCATTGTTGTTTTGCACAGATGATTTTTATGGAGAGTATTCGCCAATAGATCCGAGTATGCAAGCCAATATGTTTTTATGGCGTGAGACAATTGATATAAATGATCAGGTGAGCCCAATAATATGGGGCCAGTTATATAGAGTAATCTATGATGCAAATGTGATCATTAACAATGCTATGAAAGCGACAGAGGCAACAGATCAGCAAAGAAAACAAGTATTGGCTGAAGCCTTATTGGTTCGTTCTGATGCTTACTTTAATTTATTAACTGCTTTTGCTAAAGCTTATGATCCTGCAACAGCAGCTAAAGATCCCGGATTACCATTGGTTACTTCCAGCGATGTAACCGGAACGGCGCCGCAACGTTCCAGACTTCAGGTAACCTTGGATACCATTATTAACAACACTATACAAGCTGCACAACATTTACCAGTAAATAATATTAATCGCTACCGCGGTACACAGGCAGCAGCGTATGGGTTGCTATCAAGGGTTTACCTTTATATGGCCGACTATCCAAACGCGGCGAAATATGCCGAGCTTGGTCTTAAGATGAGCCACGAGTTGTTAAATTACAATAGCTATACTACAATAAGAGCGTTTCCGGTTACAGATTTAAATCCGGAGATTTTATGGCAAAGAGCCAGCAGTAATTATGCTGTCCCTGGTCAATTACTATACTCAGACGATTTGAAAACTTATTTCAATTCTAGTGATCTTCGCTCTCTGCTTACGTTTACAAATGCGAAAGGATTAAACCGAGCAACTCCTCCAGGAAGAGCCAATTTCGGAATTACATTTCAGGAACTGTACCTAAATGCTGCTGAGGCTGCGGCACGTGATAGAAATGTTCCGAAAGCAATGGGAATTATCAATGATCTTAGAAAGAAAAGGATTAAAACTGCTGACTATCAAGATTTGACTGCCAGTGATCCAGAAACGGCTTTGGTAATTGTACTTGCCGAACGGAGACGTGAATTGGCTTATAGCGGACAAAGGTGGATGGATATGAAGAGACTGGATAAAGATGGTCGTATGACTGAGGTGATCCGTATCGATAAAAAAACAGGGGCTGTATTGGCAACTTTAAAGCCCCATAGTAAACAATACACCTTCCAGATCCCGGTAAGAGTAAGAACCTTTAATCCTGATATGGAAATCAATTAAAATATTTTGTAATTAAACATATATATGAAATCAATTATTCTAACAACTGTCCTAACCACTGCATCTATTTTTAGTTTTGCACAGGATAATAAGGATTTAACAGACAACTTATTAAAGGATAAGCAAAAAGTTCTGGCAAAGTATATACCTATGGCCAATGGTGATTATGCGAATAAAGCATTTCATTTTCCGCTTGATTCATTGCTCGTTAGAGTGAACGCTTTTAACGCAGATTACAATAGTCAAATCAGCACAGAAAAAAATGCTGAACTAAGGGAGCTTAAGAAAAAGGACGCTTTGTTTTATAGTCATGCTTTGTTGTACAAATACCAGATTTATTATGGATCTGACTCTGTTGCTATGGAGAATATGTATCGCATGATGGAAGAAAAAAGATCTGCTCCGAATTTCTATAAGCTCATCGATTCTGCACGATTACTTGCTTTCCCGAAAAGACTTAGCACGGAAGAAAGGGCACGTATTGAAGCTATAACCGGCGAAAGTAATAACATGAACGATGCCGCATTGTTTAAAACTTCAAGAGCATATAGGGTCTGGTTACAGAATCAACTTGCCATTACGCAGCGAAAAAAATACCCTGCTGATATGAAGCTTGGTTATGGTGCCGACAAAGTTGCAATGCTTAAGACTGTAGCCTCCGAAATTAGTGATCCATATATCAAGCAATACCTGCTTTATACAGGAACGGAAACAGTGATTAAATCGGTAAAAAGTCCTGAAGCTAAAGAAAATGCATACAATGATTTTATGGCAATTGTAAGCAATCCTGTCTATAAGAAAGGTATAGAAGAGGTTTATACCAACTATAAAAATATGGCTGAAAATGCTATGTCGCCAGATTTTAATTATACTGATGTAGATGGCAAATCGGTTTCCTTGAAGTCACTCCGTGGTAAATATGTTTATATTGACGTATGGGCAACTTGGTGTGGACCTTGTAAAGCTGAAATTCCTTTCCTTGCCAAAGTTGAATACGATTATAAGGATAAGAATATTCATTTTGTAAGTCTGTCTGTTGATCAGATTAAAGATAAAGCGAAATGGGTTAAATATGTAAAAGACAATAAGCTTGGAGGCATCCAGATCATGGCAGATAAGGATTTTAATTCTGATTTTGTAAAGAAGTATAACATCAATTCAATTCCGAGATTTCTTTTGATTGATCCAGCAGGGAAAATTGTATCTGGTGATGCAAAACGACCTTCTGATCCTCAACTAAGGAAACAGTTTGATACACTGTTAAAGTAGGAATAAGCATTTTATTTTTAAAGGTTAATACAGATGCCGGCTTTCAATTGGAGGTCGGCATTTTTATATCAGATAAAATTTTCTCCTGATTTAATAGAAGGACATTTTATTTCTCTAAGTTTGCAAAGATTTTTTAGCGTTTATAAACACACATGGATATTTCTATTGTCATCCCATTATTTAATGAAGACGAGTCGCTTCCCGAATTAACTGCCTGGATAGCCAAGGTAATGCGGGAGCATAACTTTTCATATGAAATTCTTTTTGTAGATGATGGAAGTACAGACTCCTCATGGGAGGTGATTGAAGGGTTGAAAAAGGAGTATGATGCTGTTAAAGCCATAAAGTTCAGAAGAAATTATGGTAAATCTGCAGCATTAAATGTAGCTTTTGCTGCAGCTGAAGGAGATGTGATCATTACGATGGACGCTGATTTGCAGGATAGTCCAGATGAAATACCTGAACTGTTCCGTAGGTTAAAAGAAGAAAAACTTGATATTATTTCTGGTTGGAAAAAGAAACGTTACGACCCAATCAGCAAAACAATACCCACTAAATTGTTTAATGCAGCTACGAGACGTATGTCGGGTATAAAGCTAAATGATTTCAATTGTGGTTTAAAAGCTTATCGTAAAGATGTGGTTAAAACCATTGAAGTTTACGGTGAAATGCATCGCTATATTCCTGTAATTGCAAAATGGGCTGGTTTCAAAAAGATAGGAGAGCAGGTTGTAGAGCATAGAGCACGGAAATATGGAGTAACTAAATTTGGACTGAGTCGCTTTATTAATGGTTTTCTGGATTTGTTATCGATTTTCTTTGTTGGGAAGTTTGGAAAAAGACCAATGCACTTCTTTGGTTCCTTAGGTGTTTTAAGCTTTTTGATTGGCACATTTATGGCAATATGGTTGATAGGTGAAAAGCTTTATCATATTGCAATGAGTATTCCTTATAAAAGAGATGTTACCGATCAGCCTTTGTTTTACATTGCATTGGTTGCAATAATAGTAGGTTCACAATTGTTTTTAACAGGTTTTGTGGCCGAATTGGTCACCAGGAATGCAACGGAGCGTAATCATTATCTGATTGAAAAGGAAATCATTTAGGCAATGTTTTTTTCAATAATCATCCCACTTTATAATCGTCCTCAGGAAATAAATGAACTGCTCAGTACGCTATCTAAACAAACTTATCCGCAGTTTGAGGTATTGGTAATTGAAGACGGTTCCATAAATGATGCAAAAGATATAGTTGAGCAATACAGTAACAAGCTGGATATAAAGTATTTTTTTAAACCTAATGAGGGGCAGGGTTTTGCTCGTAATTACGGCTTTGAACGTGCTAAAGGAGATTTCTTTGTGATATTCGATTCAGATTGTCTGATTCCTGAAGATTATTTGGAAACCGTAAAGAATTATCTTTTTGAACATAAGTTAGATGCTTATGGTGGGCCAGATGCAGCGCATAAGAGCTTTACTCCAGTGCAAAAGGCGATCAGCTATGCTATGACTTCACCGTTTACTACAGGAGGAATAAGGGGGAATAAGAAGCACATTGGGCAATTTCATCCACGAAGTTTTAATATGGGTGTATCGCGTGAGGTGTGGGAAAAGGTTGGTGGCTTTATATTGACACGTTTAGGTGAAGATATTGAGTATAGTATAAGGATTCATGAGAGTGGATTTAAGATTGGATTGATTCCTGGAGCTAAAGTTTACCATAAGAGACGTACCAGCTTTGCTCAGTTTTATAAACAATTGCATTTTTTTGGGAGGGCACGGATAAATATTTATAAACATTTCCCTTCTGAGCTTAAACTGGTACACTTTTTTCCGGCTATTTTTACCTGTGGATTTATATTTACAGTGCTAATGAATATATTTTATTGGCCTTTAGCGTATTTATGTAACTTTATCCTTTTATTATACCTGATGTTGATATTTTTTCATTCATGGCAGGTCAATAAATCGTTAAAGGTTGCATTTTTGAGTATTATTGCTGCGTTTATTCAACTAACAGCTTATGGCTTAGGTTTTATGCAGGATTTTTTTAAAAGAATAGTATTAAAACAACAATGATAGAGTTTTTAAAGGAAAGTACATTTACTGTAAATGAGGTGATAGGGAAAGCCTGGACGGTAACACGTCGAAACTATTTTTCGATCGCTACACTTTGCTTTTTAATGTTCATTACTTCCAATGCATCTGGTTTAATGGCGTTTTTTCTTAAAGACGTAAATATGGGGCTTAGTATACTCATGGCTTTCTTTTTTGTCATGTTTTACTTTACGATCAATCTATCTTTGTTCAAATATATTTTTCATCTGTTGGATGATGAATTGAACGTAAGTATCGTAGATACAATCCCTACAAGGAAGCAGATTATACGGTTTCTTGTAGCTATGCTTTACTTTATGTTATGCATTATCGGGGTTTATTCGATTGTAATATTGATTGCTTTCCCATTTATTTATACCGGTATTAGGCTGGATATCATTACTAATATTGCAATTTCTGTAGGTATTATAGCCATATTTATTACCTGGATAAGAATTTCATTCTTCCCTTTCTTTATTATCGACAAAAACCTTCCACCTTTTTTATCCATTAAATTTAGTCTGGCTACTACTAAAGGAAACTTTACCAAAATCCTGTTGCTATTATTGGTATTAGGCGGTTTTCATGTATTATATTTATTTGTTAGTTATTTACAATGGCCTGTAGTGGCTTTCTTTATTAATGTGCTCAGTTCTTTCATTATTGTTCCATTATCAAGCGTAGCTTTAACAATTGCCTACAGGAAAATGATAAGTGAATATAAGGGAGAGGGTGACCCAGACATTATTCATAATATAGTTTAATATTTTTTATGGGATTAAAAGCGGCATTAAGCAAGCCATTTGCTGCCCTTGTGGTAAAGGGCATAAATAAGTGGAAAGGAAATGCAGTAAAAGCTCAACATGATATCCTTAAAAAGTTGGTTAAGTCTGCAAAGCATACCTCTTTTGGTAAAGATCATAAATTTGCATCAATCAAGACTTACGAAGACTTTAAGAAACTTGTTCCGATTAAGGATTATGAGGAATTAAGGCCTTATATTGATCGTGTGGTTGCGGGAGAAAAGGATGTAATGTGGAAAGGAAAACCGCAATATTTTGCTAAAACATCTGGTACTACTTCTGGTGTTAAATATATTCCCATTTCGGCAGAATCAATGCCAGAACACATTAAAGCAGCACGTAATGCTTTGCTTACCTATGTTCATGAAACAGGTAAAGTGAAGTTTATTGATGGCAAAATGATCTTTTTGCAGGGTAGTCCCATCATGAGCAAGAAGAACGGTATTAACGTAGGACGTTTATCTGGAATTGTAGCGAATCTGGTGCCTGCATATTTACAAAAAAACCGTTTACCTTCTTACCTTACCAATTGTATAGAAGACTGGGAAGAAAAAATTGATGCTATTGTTGATGAAACAATAGATCAGGATATGACCCTTATTTCAGGAATACCGCCATGGGTACAAATGTATTTCGACAGACTTTCTGAAAGATCTGGAGGAAAGAGAATTAAGGATGTTTTCCCAAATTTTGAACTGTTTGTGTATGGTGGTGTAAATTATGAACCCTACAGAGCTAAAATTGAAGCCAGCATCGGTAAAAAAATAGATTCTATTGAAACATATCCTGCATCAGAAGGATTCATTGCTTATCAGGATACTCAGGATGATAAAGGATTATTACTTTTGGCAAATGCAGGAATGTTCTATGAATTTGTTCCAGCAGATGAATTTTATAATGATAACCCTACCCGTTTGAGTTTAGGTGAAGTAGAGTTAGTTACCAATTACGCTTTGATTTTAAATACCAATGCAGGCCTTTGGGGTTATGTAATTGGAGATACTGTTAAGTTCGTTTCTAAAAATCCATATAAAATTATGGTAACCGGTAGAATCAAACATTTTATCTCTGCATTTGGAGAGCATGTGATTGGTGAAGAAGTAGAGCATGCATTGCTTTCTGTTGCTAATGAGGAGGGAGTAGGAATTACCGAATTTACTGTAGCACCCCAGGTCAGTACACCTGCGGGCGAGTTACCTTATCATGAGTGGTTTATTGAGTTTTCAGTTCCACCATCAGACATGGTATCCTTCAGTAAAAAAGTTGATGATGCTTTACAAAAGAAGAATATTTACTATTTTGACCTAATTGAAGGTAAAATATTACAACCCTTAATCATTCGGTCTTTACAAAAAGATGCATTTGTGAACTATATGAGGACACAAGGTAAGCTTGGTGGACAAAATAAAGTGCCGCGCTTGTCGAACGACAGAAAGATAGCGGATGATTTACTTGGTTTTATAACTCGTCATGATGACGAAGAACAGGGGAGAGCTTAATTGAAAAATATATCCATTTTAGGGTCCACAGGTTCTGTAGGTACCCAGGCATTAAACGTTATTGAAGCGAATCCTGATTTATACAAGATTTTAGCGCTTACAGCACATTCTAATTCCAATTTATTAATTGAGCAGGCACTTAAGTTTAAGCCACTATTGGTAGTTGTTACAGATGACAGTAAATATCAACTGGTAAAGACAGCCTTATCTGGAACAAATACCAAAGTTTTAGCAGGCGAAGCAGCTTTATGTGAAGCCGCCGCTTTAGAAGGTGTAGATTTAGTACTAACAGCAATTGTGGGTTCAGTCGGGTTAAGTCCTACGGTAGCTGCTATTAAAGCAGGAAAAGACATCGCTTTAGCAAATAAAGAAACACTTGTTGTAGCAGGTGATCTGATTACTGCGCTTGCAAAAGCTCATAATGTTAAAATTATTCCTGTTGACTCAGAGCATTCTGCAATCTTCCAATGTTTGGTTGGCGAATCTAATTCATCTATTGAAAAGATTTACCTTACTGCTTCAGGAGGGCCTTTTCGAGGAAAAGATGCTGAGTTTTTAAGAAGTGTTACAAAAGCACAGGCTCTTAAGCATCCGAATTGGGTAATGGGGGCGAAAATTACTATTGATTCAGCTTCTCTGATGAATAAGGGATTAGAGGTAATAGAAGCCAAATGGCTTTTTGATCTGGAGGTTGATCAGATTGATGTTATTGTTCATCCTCAGTCTATTGTGCATTCTTTGGTGCAATTTAACGATGGATCAATGAAAGCACAAATGGGATTGCCAGATATGAATTTGCCAATCCATTACGCATTGGCATATCCCGATAGAATTCATACCGATTTTAAACGTTTCAATTTTATGGATTATCCTGAATTGAATTTCTATAAGGCAGATCAGGAAACCTTTAGAAACCTGGAACTTGCATACACGGCGTTACGTAGGGGTGGGAATATGCCTTGTATCATTAATGCTGCAAACGAGGTTGTTGTAGAAGCATTTTTACAAGAAAGGATTGGATTTTTACAGATGAGTGACGTTATCGCCGCTTGTATGGAAGAAATTGCATTCGTTGAAAAACCAAGCCTGAATAATTATTTAGAAACAGACCGGTATACACGTATATTTGCCGGTCAACTGGTAACAAATTAGAACATTTTAAATCAAAATAGAATATTAAAATAAAAATATGAGTGGATTGATTATGGCGTCCCAGTTAATTTTGGGATTATCGATATTAGTAATTTTACATGAGTTGGGACATTTCCTGGCGGCGCGTGCTTTTGGAATTAAAGTAGAGAAGTTCTATTTGTTTTTTGATGCATGGGGTTTTAAATTGTTTAGCTTCAAAAAAGGTGATTGTGAATACGGAATAGGATGGCTACCGCTAGGTGGCTATGTGAAAATTGCCGGTATGATAGATGAATCTATGGATACTGAACAAATGGCACAGCCGGCTCAACCTTGGGAATTCAGGTCTAAACCAGCATGGCAGCGCTTAATTGTTATGCTAGGGGGGGTCTTTGTAAATATCGTTGTAGGTATTTTTATTTTCTGGATGCTTACCTTCAAGTATGGAGAAACATATATCGCTAACAGCTCTGTGCAGAACGGAATTAATCCTGGTAGCATTGGTAAAGAAATAGGTTTGCAAAAGGGCGATAAGATTATTGCCATTAACGGTAATAAGGTAATTCGTTTTGATGAGCTAATCAGTTCGAAAGTATTGCTTGGTAATACCAATTTAACGCTTGTTCGTGGTGATCAAACAATGGATATTAAGGTGCCTGAGGATATTCTTAATAAAGTTTCTGATTTAGGAATTGAAGCATTCATCAGCAGGATGCCGCTTTTAACTTCAACTGTAGATAGTATTATTCCTGGTAAATCGGCTGCAAAAGCAGGCCTTGAAAAAGGAGATAGAATTGTTGCTGTAAACGGAGTGCCAGTTAAGTATGATGCTGATGTGAGGTCATTAGTGCCTAACTTTAAGGGTAAGACTATACCTATAGAAGTAAACAGAGGCGCTGAGCATCTGTTTTTTAATGTACCGATTGATACTGCAGGTACTATTGGCATAGCTTTTAATTTTGATGAAATTAAAGAGGAAACGCTTAAGTATAGTTTGATGGCTGCATTGCCAATTGGTGCAAATCAGGCATGGAAAACTTTTAGCGATAATGCTAAAGGTATCTGGAAAGTTTTAACAGGTAAAATACAAGCAAACAAAGCGTTTTCAGGTCCTGTAGAGATTGCACGTAAAGTTTATGGCGGTGAGTGGATCTGGGCTAAGTTCTGGGCTTCTACTGGCTTTATTTCAATTGCACTGGCATTTATGAACTTGTTACCTATTCCGGCATTGGATGGTGGACATGTGGTGTTCTTACTTGTTGAGATGATCAAAGGAAAACCATTGGGAGAAAAGTTTATGGAACGAGCGCAGATTGTAGGATTCGTTATGTTAATCTCGTTGATGGTCTTTGTGCTGGGGAACGATATTTTTAAGGCTATTTTCAGGCATTAAAGTAGATGACAGATTATTTTAAATTTTATGAATTGCCAGTTAGCTTTAATCCTGACCAGGCAGTCGTAAAACAACAATTTTATAAATTTAGCAAGCAGTTTCATCCAGACTTTTATATCAATGAAAGCGAGGAGAAGCAAGCTGAGGTTTTGGAATTAAGTACTTTGAATAATAAGGCTTATCAGGTACTTAGTGACCCTCATAAACGGTTACAATATATCTTAGAATTAAAAGGACAGCTTGTAGAAGGAGAGAATTATGTGCTTCCTCAAAGCTTTTTAATGGAAATGATGGATGTGAATGAGTCCTTAATGGATTTGCAATTTGATCCTGATCCTGTTCGCTTAGCATCGTTAAAGGATGAGATTGCTACCATTGAAAAAGGAATTACTGATGAAATTTCAGGAATAACTGGTTCTTTTGATACACAGGATATATCTACACAGCAGCAAGCTCTTACTGCTATTAAGGACTTATATTATCGCAATAAATACCTTTTGCGCATTAGAGAAAGTATAAATAAATCAACTCCATCACTCTAGTGGTTGTTGAAACAGTGTAAAAAAGCATTTCTGGACTTTTTTACACTGTTTATTTGAGGTATTTTCGGCCTCAAACTCAATTGTATGAATACATTATCAATTTTTAGAAAAATAGCCGTTGCTGAAGGAATTTCTTATGTACTGCTGTTATTTATCGCTATGCCTTTAAAGTATTTGGCTGACATGCCATTGGCAGTTAAGTATACAGGATGGGCACATGGCTTGCTATTTGTGCTTTATATAGCATTTTTGGTTATGGCTTTTGTAGAATATAAATGGAGTTTTAAGAAGACAGCGATGTTTGGTGTGGCTTCATTGCTTCCTTTTGCCCCTTTTTGGGTTGATAAAAAATTAAAAGAAGAAAATTAAAATAAAAGTTGGTATTTATAATATCAATTTATACATTTGCAACCCGCTGAATAAGCAAATGCCCAGCTGGCGGAATTGGTAGACGCGCTGGTCTCAAACACCTGTGGGAAACCGTGCCGGTTCGACTCCGGCGCTGGGTACAGATCCCTCTTTACGAAAGTAGAGAGGGATTTTTGGTTTTCCATCCGGAATAGTTTTATTAAGTTGATCTTGAAATTTTCATGTAATTACACCCATTTTTTATCGCGATTTGTGTTTTTTGTTACTCAATTATTGCAGAGTATAATGCTGGTTTGGTGTATGCCTTAACACTGGTTTGCTACTGCTTTTGCAGTAACAAACCAGTGTTAAGGCGTTTTTTGTGCGATATCTGTTGCAATTTTAATGTCCAACATGGTTAATTATTGCACCTAAAAAACTTCATTATGGAAAAAGTTTAATTTCCTATATGCAATTCATTAAAAAAAATCTTAGCCCACAACATTGGAGATTGATCCTGAATCCACCCGACATTTTTTTGAAACAATACAATTGGCAAAGGTTTGTACAAAAATTAACCATTTCCGTACAAAAACGAACCCGAGTTATCATTAGCTAGATATAGCTTTGTGTTAACCAAATCGATAAACTTAAGCGAATATGAATGTATGAACATCTCAAACAGCTCGGCTGTGAACCTTCCCATGACTCCCCGAAAGTATCTTATGATCAGCGTTAGAAAGCTAAGCTACTCAGAACTAAATTACGCGCTACGTCTTACCTCCTACTAAACTTAACAACTATACAACAAACCTAAATTAAACCAGATGATCAAATTATTACACATCAAGCTCAAGGGCTGGTTGTTGGTCATTCTGCTGCTTTGGAGCCATGCTCAGCAGCTGTATGCCGAACCAGGAAAATTAAGCTCCAGTTCCCACGGACACACCAAGGAAATCTTTTTCCAGGAGATTACCGGAACGGTAAAAGATGAAAAAAACCAACCGATACCAGGTACAAGCGTCATAATCAAGGGCACCAAGACGGGTGTCCAGACCGATGTGGACGGGAAATTCACAATTAATGCCCAGCCAGGGCAAGTGTTGGTATTCTCCTCTATTGGATCTGAGAGCAAGGAATGGACAGTGGGTAGTGCCAAAGTCGCAAATATCATATTGAATTCAACCAGTAGTTCGCTAAGTGAGGTGGTGGTCAACGGTTATACCACACAAAGGAGATCGGCGGTTACTGCTGCAATTAGCACTATATCTGGACAGGAACTTTTAAAGTCTCCAGTGACCAATGTTAATAATTCGCTAGCCGGACGTGTGCCTGGATTAGTAGTTCAACAGACTTCAGGACGTCCGGGTATCAATTCTGCCGCACTCTATATCCGCGGGCAGGTTTCCCCGACAGCAACGGCCTTGATCATTGTTGATGGGGTAGAACGCACTTCGTTCGGTGATATTGATCCCAACGAGATCGAGAGCATCAATGTGCTCAAGGATGCCTCTTCAACGGCGCTGTACGGACTGAAGGGGGCCAACGGCGTATTTGTAGTGACGACAAAAAAAGGGATCGAGGGACCCGCTAAGGTAACTTTCTCGTCCAATTTTGGAATGATCAGCCCGACGGCGCGTCCCGATATATTGGCTGCCTATGAAAGTGCTATGCTACTGACCGAAGGTCAGCTAAATGTGGGCGATGCTCGTACCTTCACTGATGAAGACCTTGAGGCTTTCAAAGCGGGGAATGGCAATCCACTGCTGTATCCGGATGTGATGTGGTATAATGAACTGGTAAAGGATCATTGGATGCAGAACCAGCAGAACCTTACAGTATCCGGTGGCAGTGAGAAGGTAAAGTATTTCACTTCTTTTAGTTATATGAACGAAGAGGGTAATTTCAAAGAGTTCAAGACACCCTTGGATTATTCTACCTCTCCAAGTTATAGCCGCTACAATTTTAGGGCGAGAGTCGGCATAGACCTGACCAAGACCACCAATTTTGAAGTGAACCTGGCCGGAAGGAACGAACACCGATATAGTCCGGCGGGAATGAGCGAACATAACGATCCGGCGGGCGTAGTGAGCAATGGGATCGAGGGGCTTGTCGGCAGGGCGCTGAAAATGCCTTCCTGGGCAGCACCTTTTTTTAAGGAATATACCAATTCAGATGATCCTAAGGTCATTGCGATGGACGGAGGTTATAACCATATCGTTAACTATGGTTTGAGTGGGGTAAATTCCTTTAATCCTTATGCATTGCTGACTTATGGAGGATATGCCTTTACCGACAATAATGTTGCCGAATCGATATTTACTCTTCGCCAGAAGCTAGATTTCCTGACAAAAGGACTCAGTTTCAAGGCGCAATTTGGTTATGATGCAACTCAGCTTTCCGGGAAGTTGCAAAGGGGAAGTACCGGTTATCTGGAACTGAACCGTACGACTTTGGCACTGACTCCTGTTGGCGGTACCTACAATGACTTTTTCGGGGCACCAGCCTATTCGAGAGATGGTTATACCAAGACCAATCTCCAGTTGTTCCTAACCTATGGGAGGACATTCGGAAAACATAATGTGAATGCCAACCTAATCGGACAGCGCGAGCTACGAGGGTCAACAGGTGCTGCGGCACCATACGCTAACCAGGGTTTAATTTCGGAGGTTACTTATAACTATGGTAATAAATACTTTGTGACCGGGAGTGCTGCCTACAACGGTTCTGAAAATTATGCCGATGGATATCGTTATGGTTTCTTCCCAGCAGCAACTTTAGGTTACAATATGGCCAATGAGGAATGGATGAAAAGCATCAAGTGGATCAGTATGCTGAAGTTGCGTGGATCCATTGGAAGGGTAGGTATTCCCAGTCCCGGTACAAGCCGGTTCTATTACCAGAATAGATTTGGGGCTGGCTCTAACGTGGTATTCGGAAATCCAAACAGTAATTTCAGTGCTCCGACTTACACCCAATTACAATACGGTAATCCTTATATTACTTTTGAAGTGTCGCTCAAAAGAAACATCGGACTTGACCTGTCGCTTTTTGGTGATAAGCTAAACATTACGGCTGATCTTTTTGATGATGAACGATCGGATATCCTGACCACCAGATCGGCGACCAGTTTTGCTACCTATGGAGCGACTGTACCAAGCACCAATTATGGGGTCAACTATAATCATGGCTACGAACTCTCAGTGACCTACAGGAACAAGGTCAAAGATTTTACCTATGCTTTGACAGGAAATCTGAGTTATGCTCGTAACATGCGCAGGGTGCTGGATGAAGCTTCTGGCTTGGCACAGAATCTTCGGGTGTCTGGTACACCGATCGGAACATATTTCGGCTACCATGTGCTGGGCTTCTACTCGGACCAGAATGATATCGACAATAGCCCGATGAACAAGATTACAGCTTTCCCTTCGATTCCGGGCGATTTCAAGTACCAGGACACCAATGGGGACGGCATTATCAATAACCAGGATGTTATGGCCATTGGACATCCAAACATCCCCGAGTACAATGCCAGCCTGAATATGCAGTTCGGTTATAAAGGTTTTCAATTGTCGGTTTTGTTTAATGGAGTGACTAATGTGAGCTCCAACGTGGTTTTCCAAAGCGGAGGTATGAACCAATATTATACACCCATGTTGGACAGATGGACACCGACAAACACCAATGCGAGCTGGCCTGTGATGCGTCCAGGGTTAAACGCCAACCCTAACGAAAGCCTTAACGATTTTACATTACAGGATGCTTCCTATATCAAGTTGCGCAACGTCCAGCTGAGTTATACGCTGCCAAAAAAATGGTTGTCAATGGTGCGGCTGAATACTTTGACGGTTTTTGTTAGTGGCCAGAACCTGAAGACATGGACAAACTTCTATGGTATCGATCCGGAGAATAGTCTTTCAGGAAATGCCTATGCATCGTCTATTTCAACTATTCCTACCACCAAGATTGTCAACTTTGGGCTCAATCTTTCACTTTAACTTACGACCTCAGTCATGAAAAAAATCATATATCTATTGGTTTCGGTTATTGCCCTAACCAGCTATTCTTGCAAAAAAGATTTCCTGCAGCGGGATGTAGGGATCCAGAGCGATCTGGAACAGGTGTTCGAGGATCCGCTAACAGCCTCACGGTTTGGTGACTTTACTTATACCTTTTCAATCAATGATTACGGTAGGTTGAGCGGCTATAAGGGGATGACCTCGCAGTTTACTGATGAATCGATCGCTAATAATGGGCAGATTGAGGTTGCGGCAATGAACACTGGTCAGTTTTTGGATCCTGGAGCTTCCGATGTGACTGGTATTTATAGCCAGATGTACCGTGGTATCCGCAATGCCAACTTGATGATGGCTAATATGGACAAGACGCCTTGGACAAACTTGTACAATCCCAGTTATATCAAAGGTGAACAGCTTTATCTTCGAGCCTATTTCTATTTTGAGTTACTTAGACGCTTTGGAGGAGTGGTGATTTTGACAGAGCCCCAAGATTTTACCGAGGCCTCAACCGACCTTTCCAGAAACTCCTATGCCGAAACCCTGAACAGGGTGATGACCGATCTGGAACAGGCGATATTGCTCCTGCCACTGACCAATTCGGATTGGCCAAATCCAGCCGCACAGGCCAATCGTGCCACTGGAGCTGCTGCAATGGCACTGAAGGCGAGGGTTTTAATGTTTGATGCTAGCCCCTTGAATAATTCAGCAAATGACCTGTCCAAATGGCAAAAAGCGGCGGCAGCATCGAAGGCGATTATGGACCTGAACAAGTTTTCATTAGAGCCAACTTATGCCAATGTATTGACGCTGCCAAATTCCAATGAGTATATTAGAATATGGCCCCGTGGCGGAAGGGGCTTTATCGGTACCTATCTTAGCGATTTCCTGATACCGACTAGTTATGGTGGGGCTCAATCCAACCTCTCTCCGCTACAGAATCATGTAGACCTTTACGAAATGTCCAATGGAAAGGTGATCACTGATCCTACCTCTGGCTATAACCCGCAGAGTCCCTACATTAATCGCGATCCACGTTTCTATGTCAATATCCTTTATAATGGGGTGACCTGGCAGGGGCGTGCGGTACAAACCTGGCAGACAGAACCCAATGCTCAGGGAGTGATAACATACGGACAGGATATCAGTACGGCAGCATCTATTACCAAGACCAGCTATTACCTGAAACGCCTCTGGCCCGAAGCTTCAAGATCCGGTTCAACAGCCTCTGCCATGCTGAATTATGTGTTCTATCGTTATGCGGAGGTACTGATGAATTATGCTGAGGCTCTGAATGAGGAGCTTGGAGCAACCACAGAAGTCTACAATGCGGTGAACGCCATCAGGAAAAGGGCCGGTATGCCCGATCTGCCGACGGGTTTGACACAGGCAGAGATGCGTGAAAGGATCAAAAATGAAAGGGCGGTTGAATTTGCCTTCGAGGACATGCGATGGTGGGATATCTTGAGATGGAAAAAGGGAACCGAAATTGTTGCCCAGCCGATGAAGGGAATGAAAGTGATCAAAAATGCAAATGGAACATTCACCTATACGGTAGTAGAGTTGCCGGCATTCCAGAAGGTATTCAATAACCATATGTACCTGTATCCGATCCCAAGGGCTGAAATGAACAAGACTACTGGCGCACTGAAACAAAATCCGGGGTGGTAGCAAGCATGTTGAAAAAATTAAAAGAAATTAAAATGACAAGATATATCAAATATTCAGGCCTGGTGCTGGTAATGTTCTGCAACTTGATCAGCCTTGGAGCCACGGCGCAGGTGGCCAGACAGGTTTATAAGAGTAAGGAGATCGATCAGGGAGAAAAAGGGGGAGCGAAGGCCAAGGTGCTGTCGAAGACTGACGAAACCTCAACACATACAGATCAACTGATAGAAATTCCATTTGGTACCCGTAGCAAAGAAGAACTGAACTATGCGGTAAGCTCTTTGCGCTATGAGCAGTTAACCAAAGTGCCCATTAGTAACCTGTCAGGTCTGCTTGCTGGAAGGTTGAGCGGTTTTTTGTTCAGCTGGACGGGTAACCAACCTGGAGGAGGAAATGTTTCCTACCAGATCAGAGGAAAATCTTCCTATGCGCAGGGCGCTTCGCCGATCTTTTTGGTGGACGGTATCGAACGTGATTTCGAAGATATGGATATTACAGAGATTGAAAGTGTTACTGTCTTAAAGGATGCACCTGCTCTGAACTGGTACGGACTGAACGGTGGAAACGGGGCGATCATGGTAACGACTAAGAGGGGCAAGATCGGTACTAACCTGATTACAGTTGATGCACAGGGTGGTTTCCAGTCTGCCAGCAATATGATCAGACCGCTGAACTCATTTGATTTTGCGACGATGTATAATCAAGGACTGGCCAATGTGGGACAGGCACCCGCCTTTGATGAGGCAACGCTTGCTGGTTACCAAAACCAGAGTGATCCATATCTGTATCCGGACAATAATTATCTGGACCGTTTTGTAAAGAAACACGCGCCTACACAGCGTTATGGCCTTACATTCAGTGGGGGAAGCAATAGAGTGCGGTATTTCAGCTCGGTCAGTTATTTGGACCAGCAGGGCTTGTTCCGGGAAACAAAGACCCCGAACTATAATTCGAATTATGGCTATAGACGTTATAATTTCAGGATAAACCTTGACTATGATGTGACCAAGACGCTGACACTCTCGCTATTGGCCGGGGTAAGGAGCGAGGTAAGGAACGATGTGGGCGAGAGCGCCAGTACAGTGTTCAATAACCTGTACAACCTTCCGCCAAATGCTTTTCCGATATTGAATGCGGATGGTTCCTATGGGGGAACTTCTGTCTATCAAAACAATCCTCTGGGACAATTGCAGGGAACGGGTTTTACCAGGACCACGACCAATGTTTTGTTAGCCAGTATTATGGCCGACCAAAAGTTGGATTTCATCACCAGGGGATTGTCAGCGAACCTGTTTTTTTCCTATGATGGTTATGGTAACTATGGAGACGGACTTACCGAGAACTATGCAGTATTCAATCAAACAGTGACACCGGTGCAGACCTATCGGACTCCTTTGGTGATGGCCTACAGGACTGCTGCATTCCAGACTAATACCAAGAATAATGAATTTTGGCTGGGGTTGGATTATAAGCGTTCATTTGGAGAGCACAAGTTCAATGCTAGTGTAAGAGGGCAGCAGTATGTCAGTGCGGCGGTGGATCGGATCGACTATCGTACGCGTATGCTGGTAGGACGTATGGACTATAGTTTCAGATCCAGTTACATGTTGGGATTTACCGGTAGCTATTCGGGTTCTGAGAATTATGCGCCAGGCAGTCGTTACGGCTTCTTCCCTGCTGTGGCAGCGGGCTGGCTAATGTCGAATGAAGATTTCCTGAAGGACTCTAGGGTAATCGATTACCTTAAGCTCAGAGCATCTTACGGCCGTTCAGGAAATATTGGCCCGACTTACGATGCCAATGGAAATGTGGTCAGACTTCCATACCGTACCTTGTTCACAAGAGATGCCGGTCCTTTCTTGGGTACAACATTCTCTACCTCGACCACGGCCCGTCTGGTAAGCCCTGCAGGTAATCCTTTGACAACCTGGGAAAAGATAGACCGACTGAACCTGGGAACCGATATCAATTTCCTCAAGGGAGCACTGTCCTTCTCTCTGGATTACTTCAACGAGAAAAGAACGGACATTCTTGGACCTGCTAATCTTCCGGGTATCGTCGGAATTGCCGTTGCCCAGGTCAACTCGGGAAGGGTAGACAGCAAGGGCTTTGACTTTAGCGGAACCTTTAGCAAGCAGTTTGGTAAACTGTCCTTCAGCACCAACGCGAACCTGACCTATGCCAAAAATATAATCGTAAAGCGTATTGAGAACAGTTTGCCTACACAATCAACCATAGGACATTATATCGGCGGAGGAAACTATTATATCGCCGAGGGGATCTTCCAGAACCAGGCCGAGATAAATGCCAGTCCGAGGCAGACCCTGGCGAGCCTGGTGGTACCTGGTGACTTGAAATATAGGGATGTCAACAACGACGGGTTGATCGACGCTAATGACGCGGCTGCCGCAGACTATACGGATATCCCTAAGATGTACTATGGCTTTGGGTTGAATATCCGTTATGGACAGTTTGACCTGGGCATGCAGTTTCAGGGAGTAGAAGGTCGTACGGTCAACCTGGTTACTCATTTCCATGCAGGGCCAAATGGCCTTAATCAATTGCTTTTGGATAGTTGGACACCGGCTTCGGCAACCACGGCTACCCTTCCGCGGGTAGGAATTTCCGATAATGGTAATAATACGGCAAACTCAACTTTTTGGTTGTACTCCGGGGACTTCCTTAAGCTAAGAGCTGCGGAGTTCGGTTATTCAACTCCCGAGGCTTTTAACAAGCGTTTACGTTTCAAGGGAGCAAGGATCTTTATGAGCGGGAACAACCTGTTCACGATCTCCAAACTGAACAAGTTGGGGATTGATCCTGAGACACCCAATGCGGGACGTTTCTCCTCATATCCATATGTAAAAACTTATGCAATAGGTATCAATCTCAAATTTTAACAAAGATGAAGATGAAAAAGAAATTTAATGGAATTAAGATCCTTTTGGCACTTCTGCTACTAAGTTTGGGTGCTTGCAAGGATGATTTTTTTGTGCCTTCCTATAGTGAAGGCCCTGTGATCGAAGAGGCCATCTGGAATACGGATAGGCGGGTACGCGAGTTTCTGAACAATGGCTACAACTATATGCTGGCCAGGTACAATGTGGACGGATCGGGCGCAATGATGGCCAGCGGTAGCGATGAAGCGGTAAATTCGAACCTCAATAGCAATGTAAATATTTTTAATAATGGCAATTGGGGAACCCTTAGAACCTTTGATGAACAGTACACAAATCTTTACAACGGATTGTGGGTTGTAAACACATTTTTGCAGCGTTCGCCGACCGCTGTGATCTTTCCGGCCAGCGACTTGCGTGGATTGAGAGGCGAGGCTTTCTTTTTGAGAGGGCTGTTCCATTATGAACTGTTCAAGCGATATGGTGGAGTGGTATTGGCTACCAGACCTTTCTCGCCGGCCGAAGACTTGAACATTCCTAGGAATTCGGTGGATGAAGTCGTAAGGCAGATCGTGATGGACTGTGATTCTGCGATCAATCAGATTGCAGCAGCTTCTACGAGGGATTGGGATGCTGCCAACTATGGCCGGGCGACCAAGGCTGCTGGGATGGCTTTGAAGGCAAAGACACTATTGGTTTATGCAAGTCCACTTTATAACCCGAACAACGAACTTTCCAGATGGGATGCTGCTGCCAAGGCAGCCAAAGCGCTGATCGATCTCAACAAGCATAGTTTGTTGAGCACGGCACTTTTCCCGTCGCTATGGGATTATACGACTGCTGCCACTTCCTATAACAATGAGGTGATCTTTGCCACGCCTGCGAGTAATACCAATACCATCGAGGCGAACAATGCCCCGATCAGCTTTACGGGGGGACTGGGGAGAACCAATCCTACTGAGGATTTGGTAGATGCCTTTGAAATGATCAATGGAAAAATGATCAGTGATCCAACTTCGGGATACAATCCCCAAAATCCCTATGTAGGAAGAGATCCGCGGCTGAACCAGTTTATTGTATATAATGGGGCAACATTTAAAACAGGTAGTCTTTCGCGTGCGGTAGAGACCTATGAAGGGGGACGAGACAATGTGCCTTCAAATGTGAACAGCACCAAATCCGGTTATTACCTGCGTAAGTTCTTAAGCGGAAATGCGACCTATAACATTACCGGGACTACCAGCGTGCGCAGGCCATGGGTATTGTTCAGGTATGCTGAGGTATTATTGAACTATGCCGAGGCGCTGAATGAGTTCGGAGGACCAACCAATGAGGCCTATACGGCAATTAATGCTGTGCGTAACCGTTCTGGAATGCCTTCGCTCTCAGGATTAACACAGATGCAGCTACGCGAGCGGATCAAGAATGAACGTCGTGTGGAGCTTTGCTTTGAGGAACAGCGTTTCTTTGACGTGAGGCGCTGGAAAGAGGGAGAGACTTATTTCAACGGTCCGGTGAGGGGCATGAAAATTACCAAGGTAGGCGCTGTGCTCAGTTATGCTCCATTTGTGATCGAGAATAGGATTTTTACAAGCAAGAATTATTGGTATCCCTTCCAGCAGAGCGAAATCAATAAAGCCAGCAAGTTAATTCAAAACCCAGGCTACTAGCTGTGTTGGACAAGTCCACCACCATATAGATATTTAAACATCAAGGCCTGCAGCTTTTGGTGCAGGCCATAAATATATAAAAATACAAACGAGATGAATTGTATAGCTTTTTATGCTAGCCTGAAATCCCTATTGGTCCGGATCTTTGGCCAACAGGGTCAAATGCTTGTGACTGCACTCTTGCTGAGCGGTAGTGTCCACGCACAGAAGACCGATAAGTTTATGGGCGAGATTGTCAATTACGACGAAACGACCGTACCCAAGTATACACTGCCTCCGCTGTTGATCACCGGCAAGGGCAAGAGGGTGAAGACCATTGCCGAATGGGAATACAAACGCAGGCCCGAAATATTAGAGCTGTTCGAGGAGCATATATATGGAAGGACGCCCGTAGGTTTTGATAGTGTCAGCTTCAAGCTGACTAACGAGAAAGCATCTGCAATGGAGGGCAGGGCGCACCTGAAAGAGGTGTTGATCACCGCGTGGAACAAGGGAAGGTCGATCAGCTTTCCGATGGTACTATTTATTCCCAATAAGCGCAAGGGGCCGGTACCTGCATTTTTGTTGATCAATAACCGTAGCAGAAGGAATACTGATCCTGGCAGATTGGAAAAAAGTACGTTTTGGCCTGCCGAGATGGTGATTGACAGTGGCTATGCAATCGCTGCGTTCCATAATGGCGATGTAGCTCCCGATCGGAAAGATAGGTATCAGCAGGGGCTTTTGGAGCAGCTTTTTCCAGAGGAACTGGAAAAAGATAATGGGATGAAGGCAATTGGTGCCTGGGCATGGGCAGCAAGTCGTGTCATGGACTACCTACAGACAGATAAGGACATCGATTCCAAAAAGGTTGCAATTGTTGGACACTCACGTGGTGGTAAGACTGCCTTATGGGCAGGTGCACAGGACAGGCGTTATGCGATGGTGTTCAATAGCTGTTCAGGGAACTCCGGTGCGGCACTGGCTCGACGGAAGTATGGGGAGACAATCAGTCTGATCAATAAGCAGTTTGGACATTGGTTCAACAATAACTACAAAAAATATAGTAACAAGGTAGATAGCCTGCCGGTGGATCAGCACATGCTGATTGGCCTGATCGCACCCAGACCGGTATATACTACCAATGCAACCCAGGACCGCTGGGCGGATCCGTATGGATCTTTTTTATCGAATGTAAATGCAAAGCCTGTCTACGAACTTTATCGCCAAAAGGTCGTGCTTCCAAAAGAGATGCCTGCTGTAGGCAGTCCGATTGTGGAGTCGACGATAGGTTATCATTTCCGGGAAGGTGCACATGATCTGAATGTCTATGATTGGACAAATTTTATACGTTTTGCTAATTATAACTATAAGAAATAACATATGGGTTGAACTTGGCTTGTGACCGAAAAACTATTATGTATATATTTGGATTTAATCCTATGTATCAAAATTTTATAAACCACCTTAGAAAATACATTTCATTGGACAATAATGAAGTAGAATTACTTTTGTCCAGTGTAAAGCCATTAGTCTTTAATAAGAAAGATTACCTAATCAAAGAAGGTCAGGTTTGTAAAGCTAACTACTTTGTCGAACAAGGTTTACTCAGAATGTTTTTCATCAACAATAAAGGAATTGAACAGACTACACAATTTGCTTTGGAAAACTGGTGGATAGCTGATTACATGAGCTTAACAAACCAGAGTAATTCCCACTTTTATATCCAGGCTGTAGAAGCTTCGACAATAATTGCTGTTGAACATCATAAACAAGAACAGTTACTAAAACAATTACCACAACTTGAACGCTATTTTATGTTAATGATGCAACGTGCTTATGCCGCGGCACAGATGCGGGTTAAGTATTTCCATGTCTATTCTAAGGAAGAAAACTATCGTCAGTTTGTGAGTCTGTTTCCTGATTTCGTTCAACGTATTCCCCAATATATGTTAGCTTCTTATTTGGGACTTACCCCAGAGTATGTAAGTGAATTGAGGAAAAAACAAACATGATTTGATTTCTTAAACCAGTTTAAGTTTTTAAAATAGACTTAAACTTATCTTTGATTTATCATTTAAAATATACCAAAGAAATGGGAAAAAGAATAAACATTGCAGAACTTGAACCAGCTGCTTATAAAGCTTTAGCTGGTTTGGAAAGCTACCTGGCTACCACTGCCATTAACAAAACATTGAAAGAATTGATCAAGATCAGAGCCTCTCAGGTTAATGGTTGTGCATTTTGTATCAATATGCATACTATAGATGCGCGAAAACAAGGTGAAACTGAGCAGCGAATTTATTTATTAAATGCTTGGAGAGAAGTTGATGGGCTCTATACAGATGAAGAAAGAGCTGTTTTGGCTTTAACAGAGGAAATGACTTTAATTGCCAATGGTGGTGTTTCTGAAGAAACCTATCGAAACGCAAAATCCTTTTTTGATGACAACTTGTTGGCACAAATCATGGTGGCTATTATTACCATTAATGGCTGGAATAGAATGTGTGTTGCTACACATATACAGCCTGCATCATAATAAGTTTTTTAAGCAGATGGACTCAGGGATCTATCTGCTTTGTGTTTACCTGGGGTTTCTCCGGTTATCTTTTTGAAGAGCCGATTAAAGTAAGAAATATTGTCAAAGCCTAAGCTATAAGCAACGTCTTTAACTGAAGTGTCGTTAACGATTATCATTAACTGTGCTTTTTCTATTTTCTTTTGATTGATATATTTTCCAGGGGTACAGTTCATACTTTTCTTAAAAAGCCGAATGAAATGATCTTTTGTCAGGAAGCATAGTTTTGCCAGATCCTCAATATTTACAGGTTTGTTGATGTTGTGGTTAATGTGCTGGAGTGAATTAAGGATTCGTTTATCAATATCTGGGTTTTTACTCGAAGACTGCATCAGGAAATGTGCTATAATTTGTTTTAATATCCCTTCAGTTTCCATCTCATAAGCTAAAGGAATTGTTTTCTGCAAGGCAATATTTTTCACAAGATTGGAGGAATTGTCATACAATGTAGGATTGTAATATTGCAGCTCCCTTTGTGGGTTAATAACAACCAGACGCTTGATCAGTTGAATGGTTAAACTGTCAACTTCAATTTCCACAGGGAAATCTATTCTGTCGAAAATACTAAGTTGTTTACCCAAATCTTCATATATATGAATGTAATACAAGGACAAATAAGTATCGCATTCATAACGGTGTTTGGTATAAGAAGGGGTAAGGTATAAATGATTCTTTTTTAAGTTATAGACCTTATCACCATGGATAATTTTAGCAGTGCCTTCTTCCACAAAATGTATTCGGGCAAAAGGACTGGAGATATTTTTCCAGTTCCAGTCTGCCTGATGTACTGCATGACCTATATTCAGTAAAATGAAATTTAGTGTCTGACTATCTATGCTCATAAACAAGTTAATAAGCAATAAATGTAAAGCTAAATGTCGATAAAGTGCAATTTATTGTCGATAAGTAATGGTTATTGAAAACCTTGCATTTGTACCTTTGATATAAGTTCTTTTGAGCTAAACCAAATTTTTAACCTATTAATCATATGAACATAGAGAGTGATTTGTCACAGGCAGGGAGCATTTTTCCTCCTGTAATTTTCGGAACAAGTTGTTTGGGGAATATTTATGAAGCAACCGACTACACAACTAAAAAATCAATTGTAGCAGCCTGTATAGAAAATGCCAATGGGATAGCGATGTTTGATACTGCAGGTAAATACGGTGCAGGATTGGCCCTGGAATCATTAGGTAAAAGTTTGAGGGATTTAAAAGTAGATCCTGAATCCGTACTGATCAGCAATAAGTTGGGTTGGTATCAAACGGCACTTACTACTCCAGAACCTACTTTTGAAAAAGGCATTTGGAAAGACTTAAAAAATGATGCCATCCAAAAAATAAGTTATGCAGGAATATTGGAATGTTTTGAGCAAGGCAATGAATTGTTAAATGGATATTCCTCTCAAATGGTTTCTGTTCATGACCCGGATGAATATTTGGCCAAAGCTAAAAATAAGCAGGAAGAAGAGCTGCTTTATCAGGACATTTTAGATGCCTATAAAGCATTGATTGAATTAAAGATATCGGGTAAAGTTTTAGGTGTAGGCGTAGGTTCAAAACAATGGCGTGTAGTAGAGCGTATAGCTAAAGATGTTGATTTAGATTGGGTAATGATCGCAAACAGTCTTACACTGCATGATCATCCAAAAGAACTCCTTGAATTCATAGAAGGACTTCATAAAAAAAATATAACAGTTATCAATTCAGCAGTTTTTAATGGTGGTTTTTTAATTGGTAGTGATTATTATAATTATCAGCCAGTGGATAAAACCTCATTAGAGGGTAAAAGAAAATATGAATGGCGTGATAAATTCCACAAAATCTGTAAGGAATTTGATGTCACACCCGCTGAAGCATGTGTGAACTTCGGACTAAATATACCTGGAGTTACTAGTATTGCTTTAAGCACAAGTAAGTCCTATAAAGTAAAGCCAAATTTACAAATGGTGGCTAAAGAGATCCCTTTATTTTTCTGGGAAACATTATTGAATGAGGGTTTGATAAAGGTGAAACCAGACTTTAATAATGCCTCAATATAATATTCCCTATAAAAAAGGGATGAGGCTATCTTTTAAATGAGGATTGGAACTATCTGATGTTAAACGGTCTGACTTTGTTAATGCATTGAAGATTATGGAAGTCGGTTTAATCGAAAAAAAGGCACTTCATCAAATTCGATAGTAATATGGACGAATTTAAAACTTTGCTAACTGCTTGGTTTATAAATTCGTTTGTATCAAATACAACCAGATATTACTTAATCTAATGAACATGAATAGACTTGTATCTATATGGAGGGATTTCAATCAAATCTAAACTTCCTAAACGCATCATGCGTTGTGATTATCTTATAATACCAAATAACTAACCAAATATTAAAACTAAATCTTATGACAAAAGGGAATTCTGAAATGGAGACTGAAAGCGTATCTTTTTTCGGAAAAAAAATACAGCGACGACATTTTTTTCAGTTTGCTAGCGCTTCTGTATTGATAGCAGGGGTTGCAGGATGTAAAAAATCAGATGCTCCGGGGACAGGTAATCCTTTCGTAAATGTTGACAATACCATTGATTTTGCCGACCTAAACGATACTGGATTATTAAATTATATATATGCATTTGAACAACTTGAAGCTGCTTTTTATTTAAAATTAAAAGAAAGTTTTCCCGCTGCGTTAACAAATCTTCAGCGATTGTATTTTATCGATATTGCCTCACATGAAGTTGCTCATCGTGAATTTTACAAGAACTTTTTAGGTAGTAGTGCATTAGGGACTTTAACGTTTGATTTTTCAACTATAGATTTTACTGATGTTCAATCCGTTTTGGCTGCAGCGAAAATATTTGAAGATTTAGGAGTGGCGGCTTACAACGGGGTTATTGCCAGAAGTAAACAACTTCATACAGTTGTTATCGCCAGTCAGGTTGCTTCTGTTGAAGCTCGTCACGCTGCCTGGATTAGGAATCAAATTACTCCAAACAGTTTTGCAGATTTAACAGAAATGAATGCAATTGGTGCTGTAGCTATCGAAGGACGCGATGCCCTTTTAAGTCCGGCTGAAGTATTAAGTGCTGCATCTAAATATATCATCACAAAGTTGAATGTAATTAATCTTTAGAATTTACGATAATGGATATATTAAAATTACTCGAAGCAATTGAAAGGCCTGATGGTGAAAACGATAAAAAGCTGAGCCCCAGAAGGGAGGTGGTTAAAGATCTTTTCAAGTTTGGGAAAAAGGTTTCATTAGCTGTGTTACCATTTACTTTGGGAACTGCTTTTCAAAAAGCTAATGCGCAAACAACTAATACGATAGAAGTAGATTCTCTAAACTTATTATTAGGTATTGAGTACCTGCAATATGAATTTTATAACTACGCATTAACACAAACTACCACGCTAATTCCTGTCGCTGCAATTCCGGCAATTACAGCTATGAGAAGTCATCAAAAATCATATATAGATTTTTTAGTGAGCAGTATCACTGCATTGGGTGGGACACCAAGAATACAATTGGTTTATGCAAACTTTGAATATAGAATCATAGCAACTAGAAATGCGACAACGAATGTTCCACTAACTTACGTTTTCGCTGCCAATGCAGTGATGAGCTGGGTAAGGGCACTACTTTTACGGTCTCGATTCCAATGTCTGATGAATATTATGAAAGTGATTTTCATGCAGGGAATCCTATTTATGAACTTTCTATTACAGGAGAGGACAATGGAACAACTGAGGAAGGAGCTATGTTTGACAAAAATGAGCTTTTAGAAGATGACTTAACTGAAAATGGTAAAGAGGAAATCAAATTGCTGATTGTTGATGACAATAAAGAGATTGTAGACTATTTACAGGACTTTTTTAGCCAGACTTATCAGGTGTCAGTTGCATTCGATGGTAAAATGGCATTGGGAATGTTGGAAGATCAACAATTCGATATGATCATCAGTGATGTGATGATGCCGGAGTTGGATGGTTTACATTTCTGTAAGCGGGTTAAACAGAATATTTATACATCACATATCCCATTAATCCTTTTAACTGCCAAGACTGAAACTAGCCAACAGATAAAGGGGCTGGAAATGGGAGCTGATGACTATGTGACCAAACCTTTTTCGACCAATTTATTAGCTGCCAAAATAACTAATTTGCTGCGCTCTCGTAAACGTTTAAAGGAATATTACTCTGCGAATAAGGAGATTGTGCCTGAAAATATTGCATTCAATGCAGTTGATGAAGAGTTTTTGAAACAAGCGATTTCCATTATAGAATTACATCTTTCTGATTCAGAGTTCTCAGTTGAGAAATTTAGTAAAGAGATTGGAATGAGCAGATCTAATCTTTATTTAAAATTGAGAGCAATTACAGGTGAATCTGTTAAAGATTTTGTGAAAAGAATAAGGTTTAAGAAAGCTGTTGAGCTAATGCTATCTAAAAGACATACACTAGCTCAAATAGCTTATACATGTGGGTTTAATACTCCTTCTTATTTTTCAACTGCATTTAAACAATATTATGGAGTGATGCCAAGTGAATACCTTAAAAAAATAGAAGCGGAGAAACAATGAGTGTTGTTGCTCTTTTGCGTATTTAAGTTCATTGAATAAGTTGTAGCGATCTGTTGGATCCCATCCCAGATGGAACATTTCTTCTACAATTTTATCACTTTCGAATTCATACCGTCATATCATTGATGATTATTTAACCTTATAAAATAAACGCCATTAATGGTTCTAATTTTTTGTAAATTTAGAATAGGGAAAACTAATTCTAAAAACATGAAAAAGTTAACATTATCTGTAATGGCTTTGCTATTCTTTGCCGTTACAGTACGCGTTAGTGCTCAGGACGACGCCATGATGAAAGCCTGGCAAAGTTACATGACGCCAGGAGACATCCACAAAATGATCGCTAAAAGTGATGGGAAATGGAATTCGGAAGTCAGCATGTGGATGGTGCCAGGTGCTCCGCCAACAAAAAGTAAATCTGTATGCGAAAATACTATGGTTTTGGGTGGCAGGTATCAGCAGTCTATTCACAAGGGTACAATGATGGGGATGCCCTTTGAAGGGATAAGTCTACTGGGATACGACAATGCCAAAAAAATATTCTTATCAACCTGGATAGACAATATGGGAACGGGTATTATGCAGATGGAAGGAACATGGGATGAAGCGACTAATTCGATTAATTTTAAAGGGAAAAGTGTTGATCCTACTACGGGAAAAGATATAGATATCAGAGAGGTATTTAAACTGGTCGACGATAATAATCAAACTATGGAAATGTATTGCACAACGGATGGCAAGGAGATGAAGACTATGGAAATTAAATTTTCCAGACAGAAATAGTAAAAGGAGGGGTTTTTCATCCCTCCTTTTTTGCAGTGTTATTTTATCTTATCAATAATCTTTAACTTAGCGAAACCGAATGAATAAGATCTTATCTAAAGATTATCACCAATATTCGGTACACAACTCCCATATGATTTCATGAGTATAATATGAGCATAAATATAAATTGACAAAAACGGGTATAATTGAGATGATGACAAACACTGTAAGTAATATTTTAAGAATTGGTATTGTTGGCTATGGTAATTTAGGAAGAGGTGCTGAGTTGGCCATCCAGCAAAATCCAGATATGGAACTGGTTGCTATTTTTACTAGGAGAGAAACTACGGAACTGAGTACTGATTCTAAAGTAGTTTCTATTTCAAAAATAGAAGATTATAAAGACAAAATTGATGTAATGATTCTTTGTGGAGGATCTGCAAAAGATTTGCCTGAACAAGTGATCATGGTTTCAAAATTGTTTAATACAGTGGACAGCTTTGATACACATGCTAAAATTCCAGAATATTTTGAGCAGGTTGACCAGGCTTCTAAAGCTAATGGTAAATTAAGTTTAATCTCCACAGGTTGGGACCCTGGATTATTTTCAATGGCAAGATTATTAGGACAAAGTATTTTGCCTGAAGGTGAAGACTATACTTTCTGGGGAAAGGGGTTGAGCCAAGGACATTCTGATGCAGTAAGGCGTGTGTCTGGTGTTAAAAATGGAGTTCAATATACCATCCCAATAGAAAGTGCAATAGAAAAAGTAAGATCTGGAGAAAATCCGGAACTTTCAACGGCAGAAAAACATGAAAGGGTATGTTATATTGTAGCAAATGAAGGTGCTGATTTAGCTGAAATTGAAAATACGATAGCCAATATGCCTCATTATTTTGATCAGTATGATACTACTGTTAATTTCATTGCGGAGGAAGAGTTATTGAAAAATCACTCAACTATGCCTCATGGTGGGATAGTGTTCAGATCTGGCACTACAGGAAACGGTTCTAAACAAAGAATTGAGTTTAGTTTAGAACTGGAAAGTAATCCGGAGTTTACAGCTAGTGTATTGGTAGCTTATACACGGGCAATTGGTAAAATGGCAAAAGAAGGTCAAACAGGTGCTAAAACTGTATTTGATATTCCATTAGGATACTTATCTCCGAAATCAGCAGCAGAATTGAGAAAAGAGTTGTTGTAATATAAAGTCGCCTCTTGGAGGCGACCTTATGCTATTTAAGCCCCATCATCAGTTCCCAGCTACCTTAACAATGAAAGCCGGAAGAAGAATACAACTTTTGAATTATCAATTAAATGACTGATTATGTTTGTTAATAATTTGGGAAAATTTAGTTAATATTGAATGTGTTTTTTTTGCAGAAAGTACGGGGATTCATTATGCATCAGGAAAGAGTAAATAACTTAAATGAGGTTCAGCTGCTGATTGCACTAAAATCAGGAGATCGCCAGGCCTTTGAAGAAATTTACCAGAATTATAGTCCACGGATCTTTCTGAATATTCTTAAAATGATCAAATCAATAGATGATTCTCAGGAAATTTTACAAGATGTGTTTATTAAGGTTTGGGAAAAACGTGACCTAATAGATCCCGAACAGCCTTTTAAATCTTACTTGTTTCAGATCTCAAGGTACACTGTATATAATTTCTTTAGAAAAGCCAATCTGGATAAAAAGCTAAAGGCATATCTCAGCTTTGAAAATACGGAGCTGTATACACATATTGAAGAGAACATTGTTCAGCGTGAGAATAGTCAGCTTATAATGAATGCAATTGAAGAACTGCCTCCACAGCGGAAGCAGATTTATAAACTATGTAAAATTGAAGGTAGGAGTTATGCTGAGGTTGCAATGCAACTTGGTATTTCTTCATCCACTATTAACGACCATATTGTTAAGGCTACAAAATTCCTAAGAGAACGTCAATCTTCGTTTGGTACCGCACTTACGCTATCAATAGTTTCAAGTATTTTGAAAGATCTATAAAATTTTCGATTCAATCATTTATCTCTTTTCCTGTTAATTGTTTGATTAAAAAATATTTTACATAATATTTTTTTTAGAGCAGATGCTTTTTGTTTTCCAGGTGTAATAGCAGTAAATAGATTAGCCTTGGAGAATATAAAAGAAATAAAAGCAACTCTTAATAAGTATATAAACAATGAGCTGGATGAGGAACAGGCAAGGGCGTTTTTGGAATACGTCCAATCTGGTTCTGATCAGGAAGCCATGTTGTTGTTAATTCAAGAGTTTATGGACGGACCACAAACGCAGAATTTGCTAGATAAACCTGAGCTTTTGACCTTGTTGAATCAGTCTTTTACAAAGATTACAGATAGTATTGATACTAAACCGAAGAAAAGCTCAATTAGGTTGTGGTCAGGTATTGCTGCGGGTATTGCTGCTGTGGTAGCATTAATGATACTGGGTGTTTATTTCTTCAATCATAATAATGCAGAGCCAAATGATAAATTTGATTTAGTGCAAAGTGTAACTCCTGGAAAAATTGGAGCGACTTTAACATTGGCAAATGGAAGAAAGATCAATTTGTCTGAAGCTGGCGATGGAGAAATTGCTAAAGAAGAAGGGATAAGTGTAATCAAAACAGCTGAAGGGGAGTTAATTTACGAAATACTGGATAAGGCTGGTGATTTGAATAAAGAAAATACATTGACAACTGCTAAAGGTGAAACATATATTTTAATTCTGCCCGATAAATCTAAAGTGTGGATGAATGCGGCTTCTAGTTTAACATATAACACTAATTTAAATAAAGGAATCAGACAGGTAAAGCTACAGGGGGAAGCTTATTTCCAGATAGCCGAAGATAAGTCGCGTCCATTCATTGTTGAAACAAGAGAACAAAAGGTTCAGGTATTAGGTACTCATTTTAATGTGAATGCCTATTCAGATGAAGAAAAAGTAACCACTACACTTTTAAAGGGAAGTGTGAAGGTGTCGGGTAAGTCGGGAACAGAGGTACTAAAGCCGGGTGAGCAATCTTCTGTAACTGAAGGCTCAATTTCTATTACCAAAGTTGATACTGAAAGAGCGATTGCCTGGAAAAACAACAAGTTTCTTTTTGAAAATGACGATATCCGTTACATCATGCGTATGATTGAACGTTGGTACGATGTAGATGTAGTTTATACTGGGGAAATGCCTACAGAGAAATTTGGTGGTGGTGTATCTCGCTTTGATAATGTTACACAGGTACTTAATATTCTAGAATCTACAGGAGGAGTACGTTTTAAAGTCGAAGGGAGAAAGATTTTTGTTTCAAAATAATGATCACTCTAATAGCATGAACACACAAATATATAATGGACAAAATGTTAAACCTAAAATTTAAAGATGGAGAAATAATACGAAAGTATAACCAAGACTTTTAACCATAAAAAAACCAGAAGTGTTACTAGCACCCCTGGTTTATGTTTGGTCTATGTCAATAAGAATTAACCGTTAACCGCAGATACCCTAAGTTTTCGAGGACACAGGTATGCTGCACAACCAAACTATTACTAATGTATATAATTTCTACGAAGAAACGGGATATACCACAATGGTATGTCCGTAAATTTTTGCTGATTATGCGATTAACCACGGTTATATTAATAGCGTCGCTTATGCAGGTTAGTGCTTCAACACTAGCTCAAAAGATCAGTCTGTCTAAAACAAATGCCTCCTTAAAAGCGGTCATCAAAGAAATCAGGGCCCAAAGTGGCTATGAGTTCATTTACACAGAAAGTGTTTTTAAAGCATCTTTACCTGTAACCATTAATGTTAAAGGGGGCAATTTTGATGATGTATTGAGACAGGTTTTCAAAAACCAACCCTTAAGTTTTTCAATTGATAGTAAAACTGTTATTATCAAACCAAAGGAGAAAAATCTACTAGATGAAATCGTCGGTCAGTTTCAGACAACTGATGTGCGGGGTCGGGTATTAGATGAAAATGGGGAACCTATGTACGGGGCTACAATAAGGGTTAAAGGTACAAGCAAGGTAGCCACAACAGACGGAGAAGGTAGGTTTACACTAAAAGGAGTAAGTGAAAATACTATACTGGAGATTTCTTATCTCGGATACCAGGTCAAAGAAGTGAAAGTTACCAAAGATACACGAGAGGTCACAGTTAGGTTAGAAATAGCAGATAGTAAGTTAAATGAAGTGGTCGTTACTGCATTGGGTATCAAAAGAGAAGAAAGGGCATTAGGTTATGCAATTACAAAATTAGACGGTGATCAAGTTACCAATGCGCCATCTGGAAACTGGCTTGATGCGCTATCGGGAAAAGTTGCTGGTTTAAACATGATCAGGTCAAACGGAGGCCCTGCTGGTTCAAATAAGATTATCTTGCGAGGAGAGAACAACCTAACAGGAGGTGCAGACAATGAAGCTTTGGTTGTCATAGATGGAGTAATAGTCAATAATGGTAGTGGCAAGAGAACAGCGACAGGTGGATCTGCTGCAGGACCATCAGACGGAATTCAGCCAACTGATTTTGGAAGCGGAATTAACGATCTTAACCCCGAAGATATTGAGAGTATTACGGTCCTTAAAGGCCCAGGTGCTGCTGCTTTATATGGGCAACGTGGTGCAAATGGAGCCATTATTGTGACTACCAAATCGGGTAATACAAAAAGTAAAGGGGTAAGTATAACCTTAACCTCTAATTTAGCATTGGAAAGTCCTAACCGCTGGCCTGATCTACAATATGAATACGGACAGGGACAAAGTGGTGCCGATGCCTATGGATATGGTGTGAATAGTGCAAGTAGTTTGGCTTTTGGTCCAAGGTTTAACGGTCAGAAATTTGTTCAATATGATCCTGTAACTCAGGCCGCAGCTACAGAAGCTACACCATGGGTGCCTTATAAGAATCAGGTCAGGGAATTTTTCGAAACAGGAAAAACATTTACAAATTCTATCAGCCTGAATGGAAACATAAAAAAGAATACTACTTTCCGTGTTTCTGCAACACATGCTGATAACGAATGGATTATTCCGAATACTGGTTTTAAACGTACTAACGTCTCCTTCTCGGCTAACAGTAAGCTTACTTCAAAATTAAGTTTGTCTGTAAAAGCCGCTTACACGAACAGGGAAAGTGATAATTTACCCGGAATGGGATACGGGAATCAATCTGTAATGTACTGGTATGTGTTTTGGGTTCCAAATGCCGATATCAATTGGTTACGTAATTATTGGGTAAACGGTAAAGAATACAGAGAGCTTAAAGATGTTTTCACCGCATCACCAGAAAATCCATACGCTATTTCTTATGAGTTTATCAATGGTTCAAAACGTAACGGTATAACTGGTAATGCACAATTAAACTATGCTTTTACAAAAGAATTGAGCTTGCAACTAAGGGCAACTTTGGATCGCACAGATGATGATAGAGTGCAAAAACGCCCTTGGACGGCAGCACGTTTAGCTACTGGTTCTTATCGAACTCAAGATATTATATCTAAAGAATATACAGGCGATTTTTTATTGAAATATAACAAGCAACTGAATAAAGATTTCAATGTTACAGCAACCGTTGGCGGTAGTATGCTCAAAAACCGCTATTCCAAAAATGAAACACGTGCTGATGGACTAATAGAACCAAATGTATATAGTCTTGATAATGCAGCAAATCCTTTGGTATTTGTACCGGATACTTCACGTTTTTCGATGAACAGTATATATGGCTTATTTTCTGCTTCCTATAAAAACTATCTATATTTAGATTTAACCGGTCGTAGGGACTGGAATAGTACACTTGCGAATCCAATAAGGAAGAATAGTACTGGTTTCTCTTATCCATCTGCAAACCTGAGTTTTATTGCTTCCGATTATTTTAAATTACCTGAAGTTGTCAGTTTTGCAAAATTGAGACTTTCTATTTCGCAGGTTGGTAGTGGGGGGACAGTTCCTTACCGTACTGCATATTTATATGGCTTGGCAGCTAACGGAACTTATCCAAATGGTTCCTTGCAAAATCCAACTACAATACCCAATCCTGATTTAAAACCGCTAAAAACTACAGCTTACGAAATTGGTACAGACATTAAATTATTTAAAAACCGTCTAGGTATAGATATTGCCGCGTACGCCGGAAATACTAAAAACCAGATCCTGGAACGTATTGTAGATCGTTCATCTGGTCATTCCCGTCAAATTATTAATGCCGGACAAATTAATAACTCTGGTCTGGAAGTAGCAATTAATGGCACACTCGTAAAAAGCAGAAGCTTTAAGTGGACAACCTTTATGACTTTCGCCACGAATAAAAATAAAATCATTGCATTAGCAAATAACGATTCTACGGTATTATTGCGTTCAAGTGCAGTAGGTGGCGCACAAATTATTGCAAATGTAGGTGGTAGCCTGGGCGATATGTATGGGACAGGGTTTTTACGTGCTCCGGACGGTCAAGTAATCTATAATGCTACTACGGGTATTCCGCTACTTTCACCTACTCCTGTTTATTTGGGTAATACTATCCCTAAATACAAGGCAAGTATAGGTACTGAGTTTACCTATAAGCAGCTAAGGTTGAACGTGCTGTTTGATGCACAAAAAGGAGGAGTAGCTCATTCTTATACGCATGGCCGTCTGGCAGATTTTGGTAAGCTTTCGGCTACTTTGCCAGGTCGTTATAGTGGTATAACAGGAAAAGGTGTGGTAGATAATGGGAATGGGACTTTCAGTCCAAATACAACCATAGCTACAGATATCACCTCGTTTTATAATACTTCTATGGGAACAATTAATGGAGAAGGAGCAACCTATAAAACAGATTTCATCAAATTTAGAGAAGCGAGGTTAGATTATACACTACCTAAGTCACTTCTAAAATCAATAAAGGTATCCCGGGCAACTATAGGAGTATATGGGCGTAACCTTGTAATATGGTCTAACTGGCCAATGTTTGATCCGGAGTTTGGTACTTTAAGCGGTACTGATATTGTACAGGGATTTGAGATTGGACAATTCCCTTCAACACGCACTTTTGGTTTTAATTTAGTGGTTGGTATTAATTAATATAGCAATGAAAAGAACAATATACTTCATTACCCTTTTATGCTTTGTGTCAAGCTTTTTTGCTTGTGATAAAGGGTTTGATCGAGAAAATACCGATCCGATAAACATAATCAGCGCTTCACCTGATAAGTTATTGGCACCGGCTTTGGTAAACGTTTTAACAGGAAACCTGACACGTAACCGTAACTTTAATAACGAACTGATGCAGGTAACTGTAACGCAAAGTGAAGATGATTTTACTGTATTCAGATATAATTTCAGACCGAACATTGCAGATTATACCTGGAATATATGGTACCCTGAACTTACTAACTTTAGGGATATCTACGAGATAGCGAGTAAGCCTGAATACAATAACGATTCGTATAAAGGCATTTCTTTGGTATGCGAAGCATGGGTTTTTTCTTTACTTACTGATACCTATGGCGATGTGCCATTTAAGGAAGCTAATCAAGGGAAATTTGGTTTGGTAGAGCCAGCATTTGATAGTCAGAAGGAAATTTATACCGCTTTGTTGGCCAAGTTGGAAGAAGCCAATACTCTGTTGACAGTAAATACAGCTATTGATGTAGCAAGTGACCCAGTTTACAAGGGCGACATTATGTTATGGCGTAAGTTCTGTAATAGTTTGCACCTTCGCCTGTTATTACGTTTATCTGGAAAACAGGAGGTGGCAAATACCATGATTGCCAAAATCAAGGAAATGGTAGATACTAATCCATCGAAATATCCGGTATTCACTTCAAATGCTGAATCGGCTGTGCTCAAATGGAATGGAACTACTACCACTACAGATCCTTATACAAATCCTTATGCGATCAGTTTACGTGAAAATGATTTCACTATACCTTCTATGTGTAATTTCTTTATACTCAAGTTGGATGATTGGAAAGATCCAAGAATAGATATTGGTGCAGTATATGGTGCTAATGCGCGTAACCGGTTGGGTATAGCACCTGGATCGGGTGGATTTATTGGTATTGATAGTGGTTACGAACCTGGTAGCAAAGAACTAAGACAGGCCTATTTTTACTCCTTTGGTAATTCTGAATTTTCTTTGCAAAAAAGTGCGTTAACAGGCATCATTATGACTTATGCTGAATTACAGTTTATCCTGGCTGAGGCAGCAGCCAAAGGTTGGATTTCGGGTTCTGCGGAAACATTCTATTATACAGGGATTGCAAATGCGATAAATTATTGGGTGCCAAACTTTAGTGCAAATATCCTGGATCCTGTGTTTACAAATTACATAACCAATGCAGGAATTGGGTGGGACAATAGTTTGCCGCTAGATGCCAGTACTGGTGACAGTAAAATGGAGCGCATTCATATTCAAAAGTATTACAGCCTTTTTCTTACCGATTTTCAGCAATGGTTTGAACATCGTCGTACCGGGCATCCAATATTACCTAAAGGGGCAGGTTTAAAAAATGGCGGTAAAATGCCAGCCAGAATGAACTATCCGGTTTATGTACAATCGGCCAATCCAACTAACTATAGTAAAGCTGTGGCGAATATGGGAGGTGATGATATGAACACTTTGGTTTGGTGGCAAAAACCTTAATAAATAAGATTTTATTTAATTTAAAATATTTAACGATGAACAAGCTAATACTTAATATATCATTGCTGTTTTCAGCTTTGTTTCTTTTAGCTAGCTGTGAAAAAACCGGAAATTTTCCTGGTGGAGAAGTTAATCCGCATATAGCCATATACGATTTAAGAAGCTTTTATAAAGGAGCCGATTATCCACTGACAAAAGAGTCTATGTTAGGTTCAATTGGTGTTACTGGCGTAGTTGTTTCAGATCATAGTGGTAAAAACATGACTTCTGGTTTGCTGATGCTACAAAACAATTGGAGATTAAATGAACTTAGAGGTATTGCGGTTAATATTGGTGCTGATGCTGCAAATTATGTTCCTGGAGATTCGGTAACTATAAATCTGGTTGGTGGGGTGATGAAGCAGGTTGATGGAATGTTGCAAGTTACGGGTGTAAATGGTTCAGCTGTGGCTAAGGTCGCTTCTGGTAAAACTATCGCTGTTAATCGGGTTCCCAGTAGTTATATTCTGGCTAATCCTGAGAAATATGAAAGTACGGAAGTAGTAATTGTAAAGGGTGGTTTTGATCCTATACCAGCACCAACAGACGTATATAGTGGTGATAAATTGGTAAATGACGGGTTTGGTAATTTTAACTTACATACTGAAGCCGCTGCAACTTTTGCCAATACGCCTTTACCAGGGATGGCAAATTTCTTTGGTGTAGTAGAATATACAAAAGGTACAGATGGTAAATACGTACCTCACTTGCGTATACGTAGACCCGAGGATATTACCGTGTTAAGTTCTACTGTTACAAGAGCGGCTATTGTAATTTCAGGTTTTTTGGCGATGCCAGAGGGGACACCATCAACAAATGGTGAATACATGCAATTTTTGGCAACTCAAGATATTGATTTCTCTTTAACACCTTATTGTGTGGTAACCCATAATACCAATTCGGCCTATCAACCAACAGGTGTGCCGCTTAACGGTTGGGCTGCGGGTGGAAGACGTTCATACAAATTTGATCTTAAAGCAGGAACGGTTGCAAAGGGGCAATATTTTTATGTAGGAGGAAACTCAAACAAATTAATTAATGGGGTTGGTTCTACCAGTATTGCAAATGGCAAGTGGATCGTGTCTAAAAATACAGGAAGTTCTGCAGGTGATGGACTTGGTGACATAAATGCAGATTTGTTATTAAATGGAACGAGTGGTTTTGCTGATGGTATAGCTGTATTTGAAGGACTTACAGTTACAAAAAACACAACGCCTATAGATGTGATCATCACAGGAGCAAATGGTGCCATCTATAACTTAGCGCAAGGAGCTGGATTACGTATTGCTAATACAGATTGGTATGATATCGTCAACCCTGTAACATTAGAGTCCCAGCCTTTGTACAAACAGGGCTCAAATACTATTTGTTTAAGTAGACCGGCACCAACAAATGCAGGTTTCTTTTATAAACTTGGTGGGGTGTATAACATACGTTTGGGACGTTGGGTAACAGCAAGATCACAGAACAGGTTAGACTTAGAAATCACATCAGTACTTGATGAGCTTGAAAAAGAATTCCCTGTTGGAAACGGCACCACTAATGGATTGGTTCCAACTAAAGTTGTAGATTAGTCCACATAAAAGCGTAACACACATTTGATAAACAATAATTATGAAGAAGATCATATTTATCATTTCCATCTTTATGCAGCTGTATTTTCTACAGAATGTACAAGCTCAAAACAAACCTGATGTGAAGAAAACCGAACAGGTTTTGAGAATCATGAGTTATAATATCCATCATGCTAATCCACCATCTAAGCCAGGTTTTATAGATTTAGATGCAATAGCTAGGGTTATTAATGATGCTAAAGCAGACATTGTAGCACTACAGGAAGTAGAAACAGGTGTAAACCGTAGTGGACGTGTAGATGAAGCAAAAATGCTTGCCGAAAAAACAGGATTACATTATCAGTTCTTTAAAGCTATAGATCATGATGGTGGAGATTATGGTATTGCAATATTAAGCCGCTATAAAATGCAGGATGTTAAACTGGTGCCGCTTCCGCAGAAAATCACTGCAGAGAAACGTATTTTGGGTTATGTAACTATAAAGGTTGGGAAACAGAAATTTATACTCGCCAATACGCATTTGGATGCTACTAAGATGCATGACAACCGTGTGGTACAGATGGAAAGCATTTTAAAAGAGTTTGAAAAGAGTACTTTGCCGGTAATCTTATGTGGCGACTTAAACAGTGTTGCAGGAACAGAAGTGATTAACTTATTGGATCAACAGTTTAAGCGCACTTGTACAGAAGATTGCCCTGGTACCATACCGCATGATAATCCGCGACGTACAATAGATTTTATTGCTACTAAAAATGTTAAATGGACATTGTTGAAATATGATGTGATACCAGAGAGTTATGCTTCAGATCATCGCCCTGTTATGACTACATTTAGTATTGGTAAATAAGCAATAATCTTTTATGCTCGTAAAGCCCCCTTAGTTAGCGATCTAATTAATGGGGCTTTTTGGTGTAGACGAATGCTTATTGTTGAGGTATTTTCAATTTAATTTTTTATTATTGGCCGTATTATATTCTTTTTTATAGGGTTAGTAGATTATGAGGGATTTCAGTAAGTATTCAGACCAGGAACTTGCCGCTTTGTTGCGGTCCGGTGATACTGCTGCATTCAAGACTATTTATAAAAAGTATTGGGACAAACTATTAGTTGTAGCAGGGAAACGACTTGATGATCTGCAGGAAGCTGAAGAGGTGTTACAGGATATTTTTCTAAACCTTTGGTTAAAGAGGGCAGACTTCCAACTCCGTATCAGTTTTGATAATTACTTTGCTGTTGCGGTTAAATTTCAGATCATCAATAGATTGGCTAAACGTTCAAGAGAATCTATAAGAAATAAAGCATTTGCTGCTGGTAGAGTAGAAGCGACAGAACCTGTAGCTGTTCAGTTCGATTTAGCACTTTTAAAACAACAGCTTAATGAGGCAGTAAGTACTTTACCAGGCAAATGCCAGTTAGTTTTTAAGATGAGTCGGGAGCAGGAGCTATCCAATAAAGAAATTGCTACAGAACTCGATATATCCGAAAAAACTGTTGAAAAACACATGACCAATGCACTTAAAACCTTGAGGACGCGTTTCGGAAATTTACTTCCTGTATTGATGTTATTGATCAGATAATTTTATTTTAATAAATAAATCATAAAAAAGGTAGGGTTGTTTGAATTTGATTTGACTATCTATTTAAACACCACTGATGAAAGAACCTATTTCAGCTGAACGGATTAATCTTTTAGCACAAAAATGGCAGGAAGCGAGAATCACTGAAGAGGAGATGATTGAGTTCAATTCCTGGTATAGTTCTTTTGATGATCTGTTGGAAGTGGATAATGGAGAGGAAAGGGGACAGGCAGAAATTAGAATTTATGAGTCCATTGCGAAGAAAGCAATGATCAAATCGTCTCATAAGTTCCCTCTATGGCCTAAAATAGCCGTAGCTGCGGCATTTGTTATTATAGCAGGATTAGGCTTGTATCTGTTTCAGGTTTCACAAAGCAGTTTAAAAGATGCAGAGTTAAAAATTGCAGCTGCATATCAAATTAAACCGGGGGGAAATAATGCTTCGTTAATACTTGGAAATGGTAAAACTGTAGTGCTGAGTACTGACAAATCTGGTATAGCTCTGAATTCAGCAGGATTAACTTATGATGATGGAACTGCTGTGCAGTCAAATGCTGGTGTGGATCTGAAAGATGATTTTACCGTAATCACTCCGCGTGGTGGTAGTTATCATATTATACTTCCCGATGGCACGAAGGTTTGGTTGAATGCGGCATCTAGTTTAACATATAAAAATGCATCAAAACATACGATTAAAACCAGAACTGTTGAATTAAGCGGGGAGGGGTATTTTGAGGTTGCTAAAAATAAGAACTACCCGTTTGTGGTATTTTCAAAAGGTCAACGCGTAGAGGTGCTTGGCACACATTTTAACATCAGTAGTTATCCGGAGGAATTGATTATCAAGACCACTTTATTGGAGGGTAGTATAAGTGTAGAACCCACTAATGATACAGATGCAGTAAGGATCTTGAAACCAGGTGAACAGTCTTTGTTAAAAGGTAGTGTTATCCAGGTTAAACAAGCAGATATCGAAGAAGTTATTGCCTGGAAAAATGGCTTCTTTAGATTTAACGAAGAGCCGCTGACTAGTGTCATGAATAAAATTTCACGCTGGTACAATGTAGACTTAGCTTATGAAGGTGGAATCAAAAAATATCAGCACATCGTCTTAGGTGGTTTCGTGTCGCGTTCTAAAGATTTAGGTACGGTACTTAAAGTTATTGAACAGACGGATCAGGTACATTTTGAAGTCAAAGAAAGGAAAATAAGAATCAATTAATTAAACCAAAAACCAAACCAACATGAAACTTTCAAAAAGAGCACCTTAACCATACAGAAAGTATTATTAAGATGAAACAGGAGCGCTACCAACGCCCCATGTTTCAGTCTGATTGCTAAAAAATGTATTTACAAATTTCAAACACTGCGTTTGGCCACTCATCTGAAAAAAAGAAGGCAAAACGCAATAACCAGAATATCAAATGTATAAAATTTTTACTAAAATTTTATGTGCCCGGCATGGGCATATAGCCAGACTTCTGTTGCCAATAAAACATGGTTTTAGGCTGTCGGAAGCAAATAAAAGCAAATGGATTATGCGAATTAAACTCGTTGTTGTTTTATTAGTTGCTGGGATTATCCAGGTTAGTGCAGCTTCATATGCCCAGAAAATTACACTGAATGAAACAAAGGCAACTTTGCAGACCGTATTTGATGAAATAGGCAAGCAAAGTGGCTTTGATTTTATTTATGATGCGCAGATTTTGAAAAATACAAATCTTGTGACCATAAAGGTAAGACAAGAAAGTCTTGAAGAAACACTAAAGAAATGTCTGGATGGGCAACGTTTAACTTTTACAATTGAAAGTAATACTGTCATCATTAAGCCCCGTGATCGTTCTTTTTTAGAGAAAGTGAATAGCTTTCTGGCTGCAATTGTCATAAATGGACGTGTGGTAGATGAAAATGAAATACCTGTACCGGGTACAAGTGTAAGAATAAAGGGAACTGATAAGGTTGTTGTTACTGATAAAGATGGTCGGTTTACGATCACTGTCCCAGATGAAAAAGCAATATTATTATTTTCTTATGTAGGATATAGTTCCCGGGAATTGCCTGTAAAACAAGGTATGGTAGTAAACATGGTTGCCGAACAGAACAAGCTTAACGACCTTGTGGTCGTTGGATATGGTAGTACCAGACGTAAAGATCTTACTGGTTCTGTGTCTTCAGTGAATATGCAGGAGGTTAAAAATGTACCTTTTGTAAGTCTTGATAATGCATTGGCAGGTAAAGCTGCTGGAGTGCAGGTTGTGCAGGGGGATGGTTCGCCTGGTGGCGTAGCTAAAATACGTATTCGTGGCGGAGCATCTTTATTAGGTGGAAACGATCCACTTTACATCATTGATGGCGTTCCTGTTACTATTCAAAATAGATTTTTAAATACTGCTGCGGAAGTTATAAATCCAGTTGAAGCTACCTTGGCAAATGAAGCCGCCAATTTATCAGGAACAAGTGTTTCCGGTTCTTTTGCCAGAGGTATAAATAGTCTCGCTGGATTAAATATCAATGACATTGAGAGTATTGATATTTTAAAAGATGCCTCTGCTACAGCAATCTACGGTTCTAAAGCTGCTAATGGGGTAGTCATCATTACTACCAAAAAAGGGAAATTGAACCAGAAAGCAGTTTTGGAAGCAAATTATCATACTGGACTTGCTTCGCCTATAAAAGAAAAGCTTTTAAATAAAGATCAATATATCATGATCATGAAAGAGGCTGCAAAAAACTTTAATGACATCAGAGCTGAAATTGGCAGAGCTCCAAATGCGATTGCAAGTAACATTCTGAATGATCCGAACTTTTTTGGAACTAATAATACCGACTGGTTAGGTTTGGTATTGAGAAATGGAATTACCCAGAATGCAGATGTTTCTGTCAGAGGTGGTGGAGTTGCCTCTAGTTATTATACCTCTTTGTCTTATACTTCCCAGAATGGAGTAGTAAAAGGATCTGATTTCGATAGAATTTCAGGAAAAATAAACCTTGATAATCAGTTGAGTAAGAAATTCAGGATCAGTACAAATTTGGATTATGGTTTTACCAAAAATAACATCAGTAATGGCGTTTATCCTCAGGCCTTAATGGCTCCGCCAACAATTGCTCCATATAACGCTGATGGAAGTATACACATTATCACTAATACTGAATTGGGGAACGCACTTCCAGATTCAAGATTGTCTAGTATTCAAAGTCCACTTGCACTACTCACTGCAATCAATCAAGGTAAAAGCACCTCATTGATAGGATCATTGTCGCTCGACTATGAGTTGTTGCAGGACTTGAAGTTTAAAAGTACGGTGTCAGTTAACCACAGCAGTTATCATCAGTTGAATTATGCACCAAGTATATTGGCTTTGGGTAGCCAAACCGGGGTAAGAGGTTCAGCAGGAGGTGTTGGCACACAAGGACAGACAGAAAATAATGTTGTGTTTTTTGAAAACACATTCACATGGAACAAACAGTTCAATGAAGACAATAGATTAAACCTGCTTGTTGGAACGTCTTTTGAAAAAAATCGTTTCAATTCATTCTCAGCAAGTGGACAAGGATTTCCTGATGATGAGTTTTTGAATGGCTTATCTTCAGCGGCTATACCGCTTCCACCTTTTAATGCATCTGGACAAAATGCTTTACTTAGTTTTTACATGAGGGGAAATTATGCCTGGAAAGATAAGTACCTATTGACATTTACAGCCCGTGCAGACGCCTCTTCTAAGTTCCCTAAAGAAAACAGGGTAGGGTATTTCCCTTCTGGAGGTGCCGCCTGGAGAATATCTCAGGAGGATTTTATGAAAAACATTACCTGGTTGGATGAATTGAAACTTAGGGCAAGTGCTGGTTATACAGGTACACAGAATATTGGTAACAATCTTTTTTATACGCTTTATAGCCCGGTTTCTATTGGGGGAGAAAATGGCTTAATTCCTACTCAGTTAGGCAACAATACCATAAAATGGGAATCTACATTACAGAAAGACCTGGGGATAGATTTCTCTGTTTTTAAATCAAAACTGACCGGTACTTTCGGATATTACCAGAAAAATACCAGTGGTGTGTTATTCAATACACCTGTTGGCAGAAGTTCAGGCTTCGGAGAAGTGATTGCTAATGTTGCAAACATCCAGAATAGAGGACTGGAATTGGATTTAAATGCGGAATTCATCAATAATAAAAATTTCCAGTGGTCGGGTGGCCTTAATATATCCAGAAATAGGTCTAAAGTTCTGAAACTTTCAAATGTCTCTCCCGATCTATCTAATCCTGGGGTTTATACCTTCGGAAATGCAGTCTTAAAGATAGGTGAGCCATTAGGCTTATTATATGGAGTCCCTTCATTGGGTGTAATCAGTACCAAAGAAGAATTGGAAGCATACAAAGCTGTTGATATGCTTTATCAATGGGGTGCAAATCCTTATCTGACAATTGGAAGTCCTAAATTTGAACATGACGCTGAAGGGTTTAATAAGAAAGATATTATTGGACGTGCCGAACCTAAGTTTTATGGGGGCTATACAAATACAGTTTCTTACAAAAACTTTAGCCTGAGTTCACTCTTTACTTTTTCTTACGGAGGAGATATCCTGTATCTGCGTGATGCTATGAATAAGCAGGTAACTAACCTAACCAATAAAGGTACGCGTATATTAGATAGGTGGACACCGGATAATGTTGATTCAAGCAGACCAAAGTTGGCTTATCTGGTTTCATTAGTTAATTCTACACCATCCAGTGATGATGTGTATGATGCCTCTTATATAAAACTTAAGTCGGTAACTTTAAGTTATCAATTGCCAAAATCATTATTAAATAAGCTGAAGATTAACCAATGTTCTGTTTATGCATCAGGAATAAACCTGTTCAGCATTACAAATTATCCCGGCTTAGATCCTGAAGTAACAGATGATCCATATAGTATCATCGGAGGATATACAGATGCAGGGGCCTACCCGGCAGTAAGACAGTACAGTGTAGGTATTCGTCTTGGATTTTAAGTTTAATCAATGCTAAATTATCAGAAATGAAGAAATTACTCACCTATACTTTTTGCAGCATGCTTTTATTGTTGCAGTATGCATGTAAAAAAACACTGAACGCATTGCCCGAAAATGCAAAGGTAGATGCAAATACGATCCTGGATCAAAAAACTGCTGAAGTAGCACTCCGGGGGGCATATTATTTATTATATAATATTCCTGGACGTGGTACCAATATTACTTGTTGGGACAATCACCAATGGCTACCAGCTTATTATGCAGGATATCTTGCAGGGGCTTCTGATGGACCAGAAGAAGAAAACAGATATGCTGAAGGGTCGATGATTAGTTCCGTATGGAATGAATCTTATGCCACAATTAATGCCGCAAACGGAATCATCAATCGGTTAAATATACTGTCGGATGCATCTTTTGCCAACAATAGAAAAGAAGGGATTCTGGGTGAAGCCAAATTTCTAAGGGCATATAGCCATTTTAAAATTCTAAGCTATTATGGAGAATGGTTTAAATATGATAGTAAGTATGGTATTTTGATCCGTGAGGAATTATCTAATTTAGCTAATATTGCAAAAGCAAGAAGTAATGTAAAAGACAGTTATGATTTTATACTTGCCGATCTTGATTATGCAATTGACAATGCACCTTCACAAGGGCCAAACCATTATGCTACAAAATGGGCGGCGATGGCATTAAAAATGAGAGTGCTGATGAGTAGGGCACAAGCCGGAGATTATGATGAAGTGATTAGTATTGCTAATCAGATCATACAGAACAGTCCTTACAGTTTAGAAAATGATCCTAAAGATATATTCAGAAACAAAGGACTAGGTAGTAATGAAGTTATTTTAGGTATAAAACCTCAACCTAATCAGGAGAATAATAGCTACAATTTAAGTATTTTATATTCTCAATATACTGCTCAGATCACCGTAACTCATCACGCTACCAAAAGACTGTATGACTTATTTAGACCTACTGATCCTCGTAAGAGTTGGGTCACAGGTGATCTTGTTCCTGGTAATAACACAAACGGAGGTCATTTATTTAGCAAATATATTATAGCGAATGGCAAGCCAACTGTAGTTTCTGAAACGGCTTATGCATTTCGTTTATCTGAAGTATATCTGTTAAAAGCCGAGGCGATTACACGTTCAAAAGGTAATATGGATGAGGCAAAACTAATTCTTAAACAAATGATGCAACATGCAGGTGTTACAGATCGTAATTATGTTGATCAGATTAGTTCATATGATGGATTGGAACTGGAAGTGTTTTATGAGTTAAGTCGTAATCTGGTAGGTGAAGATGGTCAGGAATGGATGGCTTTATTGAGGTTTCCACTGGCAACCATTAAAACACTGAAACCTACAATTTCGACTATGTCTCAGTATATTTTACCTATTCCGGCTCATGAGTTTTTAACCAATCCTACTATTGGAGAGCAGAACCCTGGATACAATAAAAATTAGCTAATCTAAAATGGTAGAAATAAAATATATCTGGAATAATATATAAAACCTTAAATTCGCGGCTTTAAATAAGTTCATGATAAAATTATTTGTGGTGGGATACCCACTTGATATACAGGAAGCTGATCTGATCGAGATCTTTAGCATCCATGGAATGATACATAGCATACACCTGTTGATGGATAAATATACCCACAAACATAAAGGTTATGGGTTTGTGGAAATGATGGATCAGGCTGGAGCAGACAGAGCAATTGCTGCAATTAATGGGATGGTATTAAAGGGTAGAAAGATCAGTGTTAAACTGGCTGATGAGAATCGTGAGGAAAGACCAAGAACATTTAAACCAAATAGGTTTCCTGCTGGAGATGGGCAAAGCAATGAAAATAATGCTAAACCATTTAAAAGTAAGCGCCCAAGAAAATTGATTTCAAATACTTTCAGAGCGGAAGATTAGATAAATAAATAGAGCCTGTATCATAAAGATCAGGCTCTATTTTATTAATCCGGTGCAATCATGCCGAATTCTGCCCATTCTTCTTTTGTAGGACCATATAAGCCTGGAACAGGTAGCCCAGCCATCCGCATAATTACTGTCATTTGACCACGATGATGGGTTTGGTGGACAATAAGTACATGTAATACTTTTCCCTTTTCCCATAAATCACCATACATTTCTACCTGGTCCGTGAGAGAGGAATCGGTCCATTTTGAACGAACAGCTTTAACCAGCGCCTCACTATATTTCTCATATAGCTCAGTTAATTCTTTTACTGAAGAAGGCATGGCAGAATGTTCTAATAAATCTTCATTAAATAATCCAGCCCGATTACCCATTTCAGTAATTGTTTGGATAAGGTGCCAGGAGAGCCTTTCCAATGAACGTACATCCGGGTGTATTACAACGTTTTTCGTGTTTTCAGTCAGGGCCGAAAATACTTTAACAGAACCTGTTGATTCTGCATCCCAGTCTTTTATAAAATCTTCAATGCTACGATACATAGTTAATTTCTTGAGTTTAATACCACAAAAATATTATTTTCATATTAATATTACTAATATTTTTAGTTTTTTATTTGGAGTTACCAATTGATTTAGCTTAGTTTTGTATGGTAGAAAAAGAGAGGTTATGATTGAATTGGTTTATTTTTTAGAAGAACAAAATGGAACACCTGCTTATCAGGTGATTCAATTTAATCCAGGAGAACCCTGGCAAATTGTAGATGGCGATGAAATAATCGGACGTATACAAAAGCAGGAGGGCTTGTGGAGTCTTAATGCATTAAGCAACGTGCCCGAAGGTTTGTTAACCGGAATAGCTAAATTGATAGAGCAGCAGGCTTTTAATAGATTACCCTCTAAAATTAAAGAACATTGGGCCACTTATGTTCAGGAAGTAATTGCCCAAAATGATGCTTTGTATTTAATCGTTTGTAAGGATAATATAGATTTTGACAGATTCAAAAAGCTATTTTGGGGATATATAGGAGAACTGATTAAAGATCCCTGGGAAATTCGTTTCAGAGTTTACAATTCGGATATGTCAGATGATTTTGAAGTTGTTGTAAACTAATAAAACCATTATTATATTTATCTGTTCTTTTTAAAACAGATGTTGAACAGCATTATAAAAAGCAGATATACAGCGCTCACCTTTTATATGTTAGCAGGCATTCTGCTGATCAGATGGCTGTTTATAGGTCTAATGGGGCCTATGCCACAAGACGCTTATTACTTCTTTTATAGTGAACATCTGGCCTTATCATATTTTGATCACCCTCCGGGGATAGCCTATATCCTTTGGTTATTTACCAGTATATTCGGCAAAAATGTTATCGCAATCAAGCTGGCAGATTCAATAGTCACCATGCTGACAGTCTTTTTCTTTTATAAATTGTCAGACAGTTTTTATGGAAAAGAGAGGGGGTTAAAGTCAGTTCTGCTTTTCTTCTCAACACTAATGGTTACAGTGTTGTCATTAGTCTCTACCCCTGATACACCACTATTGTTGTTTTGGACAATTTCTTTATTCCTGCTTCATAAAGCTATTTTTCTGCATAAAAATATTTACTGGATATGGGCAGGTATTGCAATGGGCTTAGCATTTGATAGTAAATATTCTGGGATATTTCTTCCAGCAGGGCTGATGCTGTTTTTATTGTTATCAACCCGGCATCGTAAATTACTATTTACTATATGGCCATGGCTTAGCTGCTTGTTTTTTATATTGACTATATCGCCTGTACTACTATGGAATTTTGAAAATAACTTCGCATCTTTTAGGTTTCAGGGTGAAGAACGAATGCAATCTGCATCTACATTTATATTACAACCCAAAAATTTATTAGGACTAATAGGACATCAGTCGGCAATACTTGGCCCGTTTATTTTTATATTTTTATTTTATGGTTTATACATTTTGATAAAAAAGTATAAAAATAAATGGAGCGAATTATCTGCGGAGCAATTGTTTTTGTTGAGTTTCTTTTTACCTGTATTTCTATTATTCCTGAGTGTTTCTTTAGTTTACTGGGTTAAACTAAACTGGATGATGCCAGCTTATATCAGTGGTATCATTTGGGTTAGTCAGTATATCAATTTTAAATGGTTGAGAATACAGGTCGTTTTTTCATTTATAATCCATATTCTGTTAGCTATTGAAGTTCTTTATTATCCTTTTGCTATCAGATCCGATGATACCTGGTTTGGCTGGAAAGAGCTTTCAAACCAAGTAACAGCAATTGAAAAGAAGTATCCTGTAGATTTTATTTTTTCGGCTGATAGCTATAAGACAGCTGCGCAACTCAATCTTTTCCTGCCGGAATTTATTTATTCAGAAAATGTAATTGGTGAAAATGCTTTGCAGTTTGATTTTATTGGGACAAACTTAAAATTGTTAAAAGGAAAGAATGCACTTTTCATTGATTCACAGCCAAGAGCTGCAAGTGCAGAGAAATCAGGTTCAGTCCCAGTTGAAGTTTTACCATATTTCAATTCAATAATAGAACTGGAACCGATAATAATCAAAAACAATGGTCTTCAGGAAAGGAAATTTTTAGTGTACCTGTGTAAAGGATATAAGCCTTTGAAATGAATATTTACCGTGATTATCTAAATAATCCGCACATATTTACCATTAAAGTCTAATTCCAGTCAATTTTTGAACCTATTCCGTCAATTTTTGAAACCCTCAAACAACCTTGATATTTAGTTTTGTTATTACTGATAACCAAATTATAAACCATTTCAACAATTGAAGTATAATGAGTTTAATGACGAAATTTAAACGAGGTCGGGTATGTCTGATTGCAATGATTTTTACCAGTACAGCTTTATCTGTAACTGCACAACAATCTACAGGCATTGTATGGAAAACTACAGCAGAACCATTAAAAGAAATGGAACTGATCCGAAAACAGATTAAAGCACCTGCTTTTCCAGCAAGAGATTTTATGATTACCAATTATGGCGCAAAAGGTGACGGAAAGACCTTGAATACTGAAGCTTTTAAAAAAGCTATAGCAGCATGTGCCAAGAGCGGTGGTGGCAGGGTAGTCGTGCCTTTAGGGAATTTCTTTACAGGTGCAATTCATTTAAAAAGTAATGTGAATCTGCACCTGGCAGATAGTGCAAAGATCACTTTTAGTGTAGAAACAAAAAATTATCCAATTGTATTTGGTCGTTGGGAAGGCATGGAGTTGATGAACTATTCGGCACTAATTTATGCTTACGGGCAAAAGAATATTGCAATTACTGGTAAAGGAACTTTGGATGGCAATGCAACTTATAATGATTGGTACGATTGGAACAACGTGAAACCAAGAAAGCAGGTTAAAGCTAGAGATTTGTTACATGTAATGAATGAAAAGCAGATTGATCCAAGAAAGAGAATCTTTGGGGACGGAAGCTTTTTGCGCCCTAACTTTATACAGCTTTACAAATGTGATAACATTCTGATTTCTGATGTTAAAATGATCAACTCACCAATGTGGAATGTAAACCCTGTATTGTGTGAAAATGTAACCCTGGAAAATATGAAAATTATTGCACACGGTTCAAATACAGACGGGATAAACCCTGAGTCTTGTAAAAATGTTTTGATCAGAAATTGTTATTTTGATACGGGTGATGATTGTATAGCCATCAAATCTGGTAGAGATCAAGATGGACGTAGGATAGCAAGGCCTGCAGAAAATCATATTATTGAAAACTGTGAAATGAAAGATGGACATGGTGGGGTAGTTATAGGGAGTGAAATATCGGGAGGAGCAAGGAATATTTTTGCTATAAACTGTATTATGGATAGCCCGAATCTGGATAGAATTTTAAGATTAAAAACCAGTTCTAGCAGGGGAGGAACCATAGAGAATATTTTTATGAAAGATATTAAAGTAGGTGCATATGCAGATGCTGCCATTACATGCAATATGTTTTATGAAAAACCAGGTAAATTTATGCCAGTAATTAGAAATATTTGGGTAGAAAATGTAGATGTTGAAAAAGGTGGAGACTATGGCATTTTTGTAAATGCATATAAAGAATCGCCTGTGCAGAACCTTCAAATAATCAATTGTAATATAAGAGGTGTTAAAACACCAATGAAAATTGATTATGTGAAAGACTTAAAACTCGAAAATGTTAAAATTAACGGAAAGGATGTTTCTAAATAATATCCATTTAAAATAATACTCAAATCCCGGTAATAAGGTTAGATATAAAGCTTACCTCACAAATAATTCTGTGTCGATCACTTTGTTGTCAAATTCTGTTACCGGGTATTTACTTTCAATTAGCTGCAGCAACATTTCGGTCGCTTTTTTTCCCATTTCAAATGCAGGCTGCCTAACTGAACTAATTGGATATTCAAAAAGGTTGAGTACATCAGAATTACTAAAACCTGCAACTGTGATTTGATCTGGAACACTAATGTTGAACTTTTTAAGTACTTCCAATGCACCGATAGATAATCTGTCGCCCGCTATAAATATAGCATCAGGTTTATCTTTAAGATTGATCAGATCTAAAATTGCCTGCTCCGTTTCTTCAGGAAACATACCTCCATGCGGACAATGTTTAATATAGTCGGGGTTAACAGGAATATTATATTTATTTAATGCAGCTGTATAACCATGTAATCTTTCAATACTGATAGACAAATGGTCAGAGCTAGTGAGATGAGCAATTTTCTTTCGACCTAGATTAATAAGGTGTTCAGTTGCATCAAAAGCTCCCTTTTCATTATTCGCAATAATCTTATGCGTATTGATATCATTTGGAACCCTGTCAAAAAAGACAATCGGCATACCTCTGTCATGTAAGTACTTTAAATGTTCAGTATCTGCTGTTTCAGCAGAAAGTGAAACCAATAGTCCATCAACAGAACGGGAAGCTAAATGCTGTGTATTGATCTTTTCACGTTCGTAAGACTCATGTGTTTGTGTGATGATTACATGATAACCTCTGTCGTATGCGATTGATTCAATTCCACTGATGGCTTGGGAGAAATAGTGATTGGCAACTTCGCTTACAATAACGCCTATAGATTTACTCCTGCGTTCTTTTAAACTTAAGGCATTTGGGTTGGGCTGATAATTAATCTTTTCAGCATAATCAAATACCAGTTTTTTAGTTTTAGCACTAATCTCATAAGTATCTCGTAATGCCCTGGAAACAGTAGATGTTGAAAGACCTAAGGCATTGGCTATATCTTTTAAGGTTGGTGGCTCGAACATAGAATTAAATGAAATGCAATATAAGGTTAATATAAATAATATGGTAGGCTGTTAAATTAATCGGGAACGATTGCACAAATTTAACCCTCAATCTTCAAGGATTTGTCCCTAATTCCATGTAATTTGTTTGTTATTAAACCGAAGCTATTAACGAGAAGCTATTGATGAAGAATCTGTTGTCAACTTTTATTGGGGTATTTATTTCTTTTGCAGCATTTAGTAAAAATGTTACAACGGAAAGACTCTTTGATGTTCAAAATAAAATATATAATAGTTCAATTAAGGCTGAACAAATAGATAATAAAGACAATAATAGAATTGTTGTCGCTAAGGATGGAACGGGGCATTTCAAAACTGTGCAGGAAGCAATAAATGCAGTGCCTGATTTTAGAAACGCAACGACTATAATTTTTATAAAGAACGGTGTTTATAAAGAAAAACTAAATCTTTCTGCTTCAAAACGAATGGTGAAAATGATAGGCGAGAGTTTGGAGAAAACCATTATCTCTAACGATGACTATGCACAAAAGAAAAATCGATTTGGTGAAGCAATGGGTACTTCCGGCTCTTCCGGCTTTTATATTTATGGTGACAGCTTTAGCGCAGAGAATATAACATTCGAAAACACAGCTGGTCCAGTAGGACAGGCGGTAGCACTTTGGATTGGAGGAGATAAGGCCAGCTTTTTCAATTGCAGAATGCTGGGCTTTCAAGATACGCTTTATACCTATGGAAAAGGTAGTCGGCAGTACTTTTATAAATGCTATATCAGTGGAACGGTAGATTTTATTTTCGGCTCTGCAACAGCAATCTTCGAAGATTGTACTATCTATTGCAAGAAAGCGGGATACATTACTGCTGCCTCGACACCGGATACTTCTAAATATGGTTATGTTTTTAAGAATTGTAAAATTGAAGGTTCTGCAGATGAGGGAACCGTTTACCTGGGTAGGCCATGGCGTCCAGATGCAAAGACCGTATTTTTAAATTGCGATATGAGTGCTGTAATCAGGCCAGAAGGTTGGCACAATTGGGGTAAAGAAAGTAACGAAAAAACTGCATTCTATGCCGAATATAAAAATGAAGGTGTAGGAGCTGAATCTTCAAAAAGAGTTAGCTGGGCTAAACAGCTAACTGATGAAGAAGCAAAAAGCTATTCAGCAGTTGAAATATTCAAAGGATGGGATCCAAGGTTGTTAAAATAACCAAAATGGCAACGATTGCGCAGTTATTTTCAGCCTTTTAGTTTAAATCTTATGTAAAACTATGTAGACTTGTTATTGTTGAATAATAATCAAATATAAATTTTGCGTTTAAATATGAAAAAGACAGTATCTGCTGTATTAGCCCTCCCTTTATTTTTTTTGTCGTTTAATACAACTGCACAAACTAAAATTATACAGAAAGCCTATTCTTTTGATAATCTACCAGTAGTGGCTGAAACATCTTTTAGAAATGATACGATTAGTATCTTAAAATATGGTGCAAAAAGTGATGGTTTAACTTTAAATACTAAAAGTATTAACCAAGCTATTACAGATTGTAACAAACGTGGTGGTGGTGTAGTATTGATTCCTGAAGGATTGTGGTTAACTGGCCCGATAGAGTTAAAAAGCAATGTGAATTTACACCTTGCAAAAAACTCATTATTACAATTTACCAAAGATTTTAACGAGTATCCATTGGTAGAGGGCAATTGGGAGGGATTACCACAGATGCGTAACCAATCGCCCATATGGGCTGTCGGTCAGCAAAATATAGCTATTACGGGTTATGGTATAGTTGATGGTAATGGTGACGCCTGGAGGATGGTTAAAAAAGAAAAGTTAACAGAAAGTCAGTGGAAAAAGCTAATCGCCTCTGGTGGTGTATTGAGTGAAAATAAAAAGATATGGTATCCATCTGAAAAGTCTTTGAAAGGTTCTAAGACTAAAGATGTAGGAGTTATATCAAAAGAAAAAAATGCTGCTTTTTACGAAGAGATAAAAGATTTTTTACGGCCAAATATGGTAGTATTAAATAGTTGCAAAAGAATATTACTGGAAGGTGTGACTTTTCAGAACTCTGCGGCATGGAATTTACATCCTTTAATGTCAGAAGATATTACCATTCGTAATGTATATGCTAAAAATCCATGGTATGCACAAAATGGAGACGGATTGGATCTGGAATCATGTAAAAATGTATTGGTGGAAGGAAGTACATTTGATGTTGGAGATGATGGTATTTGTATCAAATCCGGGCGTGATGCAGCGGGACGTGCACGTGCTATGCCGACAGAGAATGTGATTATTCGTAACAGTACGGTTTATCACGCACATGGTGGTTTTGTAATTGGCAGCGAAATGTCTGGCGGAGCAAGAAACATATTTATAAGTGACTGTACATTCATAGGGACAGATATAGGTCTGCGCTTTAAAACAACCAGAGGTCGCGGTGGGGTGGTAGAAAATATATATGCAAGGAACATCAATATGAAAGATATCGCTGGTGAAGCAATCTTATTTGATATGTACTATGCAGCAATTGATCCGGTACCTCTAACTGGCGAAAAGAGAGCAGCACCAAAAGTTGAACTATTGCCAGTTACAGAAGAAACACCTGTATTCAGAAAGTTTTATATCAATAATGTAGTTTGTGATGGGGCAGAAAAGGCTGTTTTTGTAAGAGGTTTACCTGAGATGAATATCAGTGATATTTATTTGGACAACATAACTATTAAAGCAAAAGAAGGAATTGATATACAAGAGGCCAAAAATATACAAATTAGTAATGCACATTTGGATATTAAAGATGCAATGCCATTAATCTATATTCAAAATGGTAAGTCTATAAGTTTGAAGAATATTGGTTATACTAATGCTGATTTGTTAATGAGAATTAATGGCGACAAAAATGCCAATGTTGAGTTGTTGGGGACAGATGTAAAGCGTGCTAAAGCAAAAGTGGAATTTGGGTATGGCGCATCAGCAAAGGTATTGCGAATGAAATAATACTAAATAGCATAATATGAAGACTAGTACTAAATTGTTTTGTTTATTAACTACTGGATTTGCTTGTTTCAGTATGAATGTAGAGGCACAATCTGATAAGAATCAAAAGAATATCTCATCAGATCCTGTCGCGGAAAACATGCTTGCCTACCAACGAAGTGTTGGGGGCTGGCCTAAGGCAGTTGGTAAAGTGGTGGTAAACTATGACAAGGTATTGTCTGAAAATGAGCGGATAGCCATTAAGGCCGATTCGTTACGTAGTGATGCAACGATTGACAATAAAGCGACTTCAAAAGAAATTCGTTATTTGATTAAAGCTTATAAAGCGAAGCAAGACCCCCGATATTTAGCAGCGGTAGAAAAAGGCATTGATTATTTACTGGAAGCCCAGTATGAAAATGGAGGTTGGTCGCAATATTATCCAGATCATAGCTCATATCGCGGAGAGATCACTTATAATGATAATGCAATGATCAATGTGCTAAATATTTTGCAGGACATAGTAGAAGGTAGAAGTGATTTCGACCAGGTTAGCGGTTCTTATAAAATCAAAGCGGAGCAATCAATTCAGAAAGGTATTTCGTGTATTTTAAAAACACAGATTGTGGTAAATGGAAAGTTAACAGTCTGGTGTGCTCAATATGATGAGAAAACAATGAAACCAGCAAAAGCACGGTCATTTGAGTTGGTCTCATTAAGTGGTAGTGAGTCTGTAGGGATTACAGATTTCCTAATGCGGATTAAAAAACCATCTGCAGAAATTAAACAAGCTGTTAATAGTGCTATGGCCTGGTTTGAACGATCAAAAATTGAAGGTTATGAGCTTGTCTCTGTAGATGATCCTAAAAGCCCTACGGAAAAGGATAAAGTGCTTGTAGCAAAACCAGGTTCTGTGATTTGGGCCAGGTTTTACGATATTGATACCAATGAACCTTTTTTTTGTGGAAGAGATGGTATAAAGAAGAAGACCATAGCTGAAATTGATAAAGAGAGGCGTGTTGGATATGCATGGTACGGCACCTGGCCTGCAAAATTATTGGACAACAAATATCCGGCATGGCTGAAAAAAATATAGTGTAAACGCAAACGTTATCGGTAACGTTTGCGTAAATAATTACCTCGAAATACCGTTTTTAACTTATAATATTTGCGTAGACTTGTTTTACGACCATATTAAAACAAAATATGAACTTATCAAAAAAGACACTTACTGGCATCAAAGCCTCTGGTTTAACTTTGCCTACTGAAGAATTATTTAATCTTCCTGAAAGGGTATTACAATTTGGAACAGGGGTACTGTTACGTGGCCTGCCAGATTATTTTATAGATAAAGCAAACAGGAATGATCTGTTTAATGGTAGGGTAGCAGTAGTAAAATCTACTAGTAAAGGCGGTACAAAAGAATTTGATGAGCAGGATAGTTTATATACTATATGTGTAAGGGGGATTGAAAATGGTAAGCCTGTTGAAGAGAATATCATTTCTTCTGCTATCAGCAGGGTGTTAACAGCTGATCAGGACTGGAAGACTATATTAGAAATTGCTGCCTCTCCTGAATTGAGCATCATTGTATCAAACACTACAGAAGTGGGAATACAATTAGTAAATGAAAGTATTGACCAGACACCTCCGGTGTCTTTTCCAGCAAAGTTGTTAGCCGTGTTATTTGCCAGATATAAAGCTTTGGGAAGTGTGGAGCAGGCGGATCTTGCGGTAATTGCAACTGAATTGATTCCTGATAATGGAAAAAAATTAGAAGCCATAGTACGTGAGCTTGCTGTATTTAATAAATTGGAGGATGAATTTACTGCCTGGTTAGGAAAACATATCCGCTTTTGTAATTCATTGGTAGATCGTATTGTTCCAGGCAAGCCAGATGCTGTGGCATTGGCGAAATTGGAAAGTAGTCTTGGTTATAAGGATGAATTGATTATTATGGCCGAACCATATCGACTTTGGGCAATAGAGGGTGATGAGAAGGTTTCGAAATTATTAGGTCTGGAAGCAGCCGATTCTGGAGTAATAGTAAGACCAGATATTGAGATTTTTAAAGAACTTAAAGTTCGTTTATTGAATGGAACTCATACGTTGACTTCTGGAATTGCTTATCTATCCGGTATTGACACCGTAACTAAAGCAATGAACGATGAAGTAACCCGTAAATATGTAAATGAGGTGATGATGCAGGAAATTGTAGGTGCAATACCTTATCCTGTAGATCATGAAGAGGCAGTAGCTTTCGCGAACACCGTTATTGATCGTTTTGCAAATCCTAATATAGAGCACTTGTGGATCAACATCACTTTCCAGTATACCATGAAAATGAAAATTCGTGTGTTACCAGTATTGTTGAACTATTATAAATTAAATAATAAAGTTCCTGCTCATATTGCTTTTGGTTTTGCCGCATTCCTGTTGTTTATGAAGTCAACAAGAAAAGAAGGTAGTCAATATTTTGGGAATCATGAAGGTCAGGAGTATGTAATAACGGATGATGAAGCAGCTTATTTCTACGACAAAGCCGTTAATAATGAAGCAGATTATGTAAATTCAATTTTATCAGATCAGCAGCTTTGGAAAACAGACCTTAATGCACTGAATGGGTTTAGCGCTGCGGTAAATGAAAATTATAACAACATATTGAAAAATGGAATGGCCAGTGCAGCAGCATCTATTGATCAATCACTACAAGTATCAAAATAATGAAACAAAGAATATTAAAGGTCCACCCTAAAGATAATTTACTGGTTGCACTTACGGACCTTGTGAAAGGTGAAGAGGTAGTTTATGAAGGACAATCTTATTTGTTAACAGATAATGTACCTGCAAAGCATAAATTTACGACTACCGACCTGTCTGCTGGTGATCAATTGATCATGTATGGCGTATTAGTTGGTAAAGCCCAGATAGATATTCCTGTAGGTTCAATCATTACCACCAGTAATATTAAACATGCAGCTACTGAGTTCAATACAACAGAAGCACATATCGACTGGGAAAAACCGGATGTAACAGAATGGAAAGATAAAACCTTTAATGGTTTTCATCGTGCTGACGGACAAGTTGGGACTGCAAATTATTGGTTGGTTATTCCAATGGTATTCTGTGAAAACAGAAATCTTGAAGTTATACAAGAGGCTTTGATGAATAACCTGGGATATGGAAGAAATGAAAATTACCAGTCGCAGGCCAAACAATTAATGAGTCTTTATGAAAATGGAGCAAACGTTAATGAAATTTTAAATGCTGAGCTTACGTATTCGGAAAAAGAGGCAAAGCAGAAGCGTATGTTCCCAAATGTAGACGGAATTAAATTTCTAACGCATACAGGTGGTTGTGGCGGCACACGTCAGGATTCAGAAACGCTTTGCGGTTTGCTGGCTGGTTATATCACTCATCCGAATGTTGCTGGAGCGACAGTATTGAGCTTAGGTTGTCAGAATGCACAGGTAAGCATTCTTACAGAAGAAATTGAAAAAAGAAGCCGGAATTTAGGAAAGCCTCTTTATATCCTGGATCAGCAGACGATTGGTAAGGAATCCGAATTACTTAGTCAGGCGATTAAACAAACTTTTGCAGGTTTAATTCAGGCCAATGCAAACGAAAGAAAGCCTGCTCCATTAAGTAAATTGTGTATTGGGTTGGAATGTGGCGGATCTGATGGTTTTTCTGGTATATCTGCAAATCCGGCAATTGGTTATGCTTCAGATTTATTGGTAGCGCTTGGAGGTTCAGTAATTCTTGCTGAGTTTCCGGAACTATGTGGTGTAGAACAAAATCTAAGTGATCGTTGTGTGGACAAAGAAGATGCTGAGCGTTTTGAATATCTGATGAAAACCTATAGTAAAAGAGCTACAGAAGCTGGTTCAGGTTTCGATATGAACCCTTCGCCAGGAAATATTAAAGATGGATTGATTACAGACGCGATTAAATCTGCAGGTGCAGCTAAAAAAGGAGGTACTTCACCAGTAGTTGCAGTTTTAGACTACCCTGAAAAGGTGACTAAACCAGGTTTAAACTTACTGTGTACACCTGGTAACGATGTGGAGTCGACTACTGCTGAGGTAGGGTCTGGTGCTAACATCGTACTTTTTACGACAGGATTAGGAACCCCAACAGGAAATCCAATTGCTCCTGTTGTTAAAATATCAAGCAATACCAAGTTGTTTAATAAGATGAGTGATATCATTGATTTGGATACAGGACCTATTATTGATGGAGATGAAACCATTAAGGAAGCAGGTAGTCGTATTTTAGACTATGTAATTGGAGTGGCAAGTGGTACTACAACAGTAAGTGCTGTACGTCATATTCAAGACGACTTTATTCCATGGAAGAGAGGGGTTTCACTATAAACCCTCTTAAAGTAATTAAGAAATATATACATTATATATAATAAGCATTAAATGAAGAATTTTTTAGACGAGAACTTCCTGTTAGAGACTAAAACTGCTGAAAAGTTGTATCACGACTACGCTAAGCAGATGCCGGTGATCGATTATCACAACCATTTGATTCCTGAGCAAATTGCAAACGATATTAATTTTGAGAACATTACACAAGTTTGGCTATATGGTGATCACTATAAATGGCGTGCTATGCGTGCCAATGGAGTAGATGAATATTATATCACAGGTGGCGCCAGCGATTTAGAGAAGTTTAAGAAATGGGCAGAAACTGTTCCATATACTTTAAGAAACCCATTGTATCACTGGACGCATTTAGAGTTACAGCGTTATTTTGATATACATGAGGTATTATCAGGTGATAATGCAGAGCGTATATATAATGAGTGTACAGCTAAGTTGCAAACACCTGAGTATTCTGTACAGAACCTCTTGCGTAAAATGAAAGTGGAAACTCTATGTACTACTGATGATCCATTAGATAGTTTGGAGTTTCATCAAAAAATAAAAAATGATGGGGTAGACATCAAAGTGTTGCCTGCTTTCAGACCCGATAAGGCAATGAATGCTGATGATATAGCTGGTTTAAATGTTTATATTAATAAGCTTGCTGAATTAACAGGGGCGGATATTAATGATTATGACACGTATTTGTCGTCTCTTAAGGCCCGTCATGATTATTTTGCAGCAAATGGGTGTTCGGTTTCAGATCATGGTTTAGAGCAGATTTATGCAGAAGACTATACTTTGGAAGAAGTAAAATCAATTTTTAGAAAGATCAGAAGTAATGCTGTGCTAACTTTAGAGGAAAATTTGAAGTTTAAATCGGCTCTGTTATTTGAGTTTGCACTTTGGGATCATGAGAAAGGTTGGGTACAGCAATATCATCTTGGCGCATTAAGAAATAATAACAATAGGTTGTTGAGTCAACTGGGGCCAGATACGGGCTTTGATTCTATCGGTGATTTTAGTCAGGCTAAGCAACTTTCCAAGTTCTTGAATAACCTGGATTCGCAAAATAGACTGGCAAAAACCATTCTGTACAATCTAAATCCGGCAGATAATGAATTGATGGCAACCATGATTGGAAATTATAATGATGGTACTGTTGCAGGTAAAGTGCAGTGGGGATCTGGATGGTGGTTCCTTGATCAGAAAGACGGGATGATTAAACAAATCAATGCATTATCTAATATGGGGCTTTTAAGTCGCTTTGTAGGAATGCTTACCGATTCAAGAAGTTTCCTTTCTTACCCTCGTCATGAATATTTCAGACGTATTCTATGTAATCTGTTTGCAGATGATGTAGAAAAAGGAGAATTGCCTAATGATACAGCATGGATTGGACAGATTGTGCAAGACATCTGTTATAATAATGCTAAGTCTTATTTTGACTTTTAAAGGCATTTAACCTCTAATACTCAATTTTATTTTAGATAGGCCCTTGTAGTTTGATACTGCAAGGGCTTTTTTGCTTGCTTTCAGTTCTCTCTGACTAAGATCTATCACGGGGTGTTTTTCCACTTTTTCACAGTTTTTGTCCAGCTTTAGTGGTATCAGCTATGCTTATAATTACGGTATGATTACAGTCTGATCACTATCTGAAAACTAGGTTGCGCTACCCTTGAGCTACCCTTGCGATAGGGTTAGGCTACCTTAGGGGTATTTCAACGGTAGTGCAAGGGTAGTTTAAGGGTAGCTCAAGGGTAGCGCAACCCTGTAATCATCCTGTAGTTATCCTGTAATTAAGTAGTCCTTATTGTCTTATTTGGTTTGTTTTCGACCCTTTTAGAAAGCTGGTTGAATGGCTGTTTAATTTTTCTACTTGTGGATTAGCGAGTTATGAAATAAATGCAAATAATAGTAGTTATATGTTTGTGGGTTTATATTATTTTCCTACTTTTGCATCCCGCTTCGGAGGAAGGGAAACAGAGAAAAGGATATAGAGAAGGATGATTTGAGTAGCCAGAGAGTAGAGGTTGGTAATTTCTTTGAGTCGTTTAAAACCGGCGGAAAATAAAAAGAAAAAAAAGTTTTAAAAAACTTTGCAACTACCAAAAAGATTTCTACCTTTGCAATCCCAAACAGAACGGATTTATCAAACGGAGTTTGATAATAAGAATAACAAGATTGAAACGTTGAAGTAATCGAAACTGAAACCAGGAACATTAAGACCAGGACGAAACAGAGAGCGCGAAACGAAGATATATACAGAAGACCCGCGAGGCGATTCGAGAAGTTCATTAAAGAGATGTCATTTATAAAGCGTAGCGAGGTACGATAGTACGATTTCAAAGTACATGA
>Ga0265296_1000141_pt1 | contig 141750 bp, 145 predicted proteins | sample MunlanPumphouse1_FD_189073 | JGI IMG/M metagenome (GOLD analysis project Ga0265296, IMG submission 189073) | Groundwater microbial communities from a municipal landfill in Southern Ontario, Canada - Pumphouse #1 | ecosystem: Environmental > Aquatic > Deep subsurface > Groundwater | place...
GGGTCTATTCTTATCGATATTAATGAAGAATGGATTACCGGTAGCCGGTATTTATCTTTGAAGAGCGAGATGATCTCTTTGGATACTGAGGCTTCGGATTTTACAGCAATATAGAGACACTACCCAATTTTTTTGTGTGAGAGTAGCATTCGCAAAAAAATGCCTCAGCCCCTCAATTCATCCTTCACTAACTCTCAATCCGAATCCAGCCACTCCGCCCGGGCAACCCCGCAAACCGAACACTTCCCGACAACCCCCACCCCTCGCTCATACCGGAAAACATCCCCCGTGCCCGATAATGGAAACCGAAGCCGCCTGCTCCGCTACAACCGCCTTCACATAACATTCCTTACAAATCCTCCGGGCCCTCTGCTGATCCTTAGGCCGTGACCTACGCTCTTTGGTATATTTTTCATTATACCGTGATCCGTTCTTCCCGCAGACGTAACACGGAGTGTTCGGCTCCGGAAGATCAAGTTTTTTGTAATCGCTGGCTTTGATAGACCGGGGCGGACCCTTGTTTACAGCAGGGGGATCCGGATCCGGGCTTATTTCTGCACGTTTACAGCACGTGCTGTAAACCATCGGGTTGTGAGAAGAAGCCGGATTCTCATTTTGTGCAGCTCTGGGTGAAGATCGGTTTTCATTTACAGCAGATTGGAAATTATGGAGACACGGATCAGAACTTTTTCCGGCATTTTCGTTTCCTCCATAATTCCGGTTTTGCTGTAAATAAAGTTCCTGTTGTACAGAATTATTATCAGAATCATTCTCGTTGCAGGAACCGGGCGCAGAAGAAGCCCCGTTTTCATTTACAGCAGATGCTGTAAAACTGCTGTAAACGTGCTGTAATGCTGTAAATGACCCGGCACCACCAGCGTCATCGCCATTGTCCGGATCGCGGTCGAGCCAGCAGGCCCCTCCGTTCGACCAGTGCCGGTAAATCTCACGGTTCCAAATGAACGCCTCGGTCCTCCGGCGAATCGTTACCCCGTCATCGTCATTCACGCTCACGGTACGGTCGGTGAACGAGAGGGCGGGGCATTTCTCCAGGAGTCCCGTGTAATTCTTCCCCCGACTATCGTAGCCTTTGATCATCCGGTAGATTCCCATGTAGGATTCGCCGGTGTACTGCTGGAGATCCTGTATGGTAAATTCCCAGAGTTTTGATTTCTCGATAATCGCGAGCAGGTCGGACTCCTTTTTCGTCATCTTGGATTCCTGCCCGCCGGCCGTACCGTTCAGGAGCGTGAAGACTTCGGCAGCGGCAGCAAAATCGGTCTCATCCGCATACACGCAGAGCGTCCCGTCACTGCCGGTCTTCCGCCGGCGCTGCTGGTAGTAAAGAACGGCATTGCTCTTGATCAGGTCGTAAAGCATGTCGGGATTGCGCCGGTTGCAGATCGCATTGAACCGTATCCGTTTCGAGAAGGGAATAATGACCCAGATCAATTGTCCGTGCAGGATCTCCCAGATGGCCCTGCATGTTTTCAGATCGTCAGATTCCTCAACGAATGAATCCGGGTCGAGCATCTCCCGGGCCTGCTTTGCCGCAAGCACCCGGGCCTGCTTTGCCGCAAGCACCCGGGCATCCTGCGCAGCGGATTCATCAATCCAGCAGGTAAGCATCCGGTTCATCACCTGATCGTCACCGGTTCCTTCCTTCTTCGCAATCCACCAGACGCACCGCTCGGGAATCGTGCAGACCCGGGAGTTCAGATCCTTTGTCACGGTCGTGTGCGTGATCGGTTCGTGGAAGTTGGAGGTCGCGGACTTCAGGATCTCCTGGAGCCCGTCCGAGAGATCGATATCGTCGCTCATCAGGACCGTCCGGGGCCGGAGGTCTTTCATGTAGTAGAGCGCCTTGTTGCTCACCGTGCCTTTTACCTTGTACCGGTCCGGCACCTGGCGCATCATCTTCTTGAAGGCATGGGACTTGCCTTTGCCGGAGTCACCGGTCACCGAGACATGGAGCCCGTCCGAGTTCTTGACCGCCTGCGATGCCATCGAGAGGATCATGCACCGGGCAAGGATCTCATCCCCGACATGTTCCCCGGCAAAGGTTTTGAGCATCAGCGCCACCGGGTCGCCGTGCTCCAGCACATCGAGCGCTGCGGCCCGGGTATCGTGATTTACCGGATCGGTGGGCGGGATTGTCGCTACGTCCGGATCGGATGGTTCCGCTGTCGGGTCCGGGCGGTTTTTTGCCGGTCCCGGGTCATCCGCTCTGGCCTTTGCCCGGTCCTTCCGCCAGGTCTTTTGTTTCTGCTCCCAGTCCTTCCTCTTCGCCATCCGGTCCGGTTCAATCCGCTCGCGGAGTTCCTGCCACCGCTGCGTTCCGCCGCCACAGGACGTATGTTTGCACCCGGCAAAGACCGCGCCGTTTCCGAACTGGATCAGAAACGCCCCGTCCTTATGGCCCGATGAGAACGGGCACTGGTCAAGGACAAAAAGCGTGCCGCCACTGTACGGTTTTTCGGACCGGACACCGATCCTGTGTTCCGCGAGCCAGTGACGCAGATCAAATCCTTTGTTCTTTACACCGGTCGGGACTGGCAGGGCATGCTGTTCGGTGGGAAGCCTGCCAGCGAGATCGCGGAGCTGTTCAACTGTCGCACCATTCAGCTCCTCCGGGGCCGCGAGAATCCGGCTTCTCCGGTGCGGACGATCCGGTGTTGAGTCGCCCTTCCGGGAGATCGTGCCGTAGAGTTTCCAGATGCGGGCTGCGTTGAAGTTCGCGGTATCCACGGTCACCCGGTCATCGGAGAAGAGCGCATCGAGGGTTGCGAGGCACTCCCTGATAAGTGCGGTTGCGCGGTCATCATTTGGCAGGTCAATGCGATAGAGCAGATGGGCCCCGTTCCCGCTGTCCGCGTGGATTGGTTCCGGGAAGCCGAGCCCGGCCATCCACTGGGCAATCTCTTCCGCTTTCGCAAGAGCAAGCCCGTGCTCTTCATCAGTACTCGAAACGCCGCTCGGACGCAGCGGGTCTATGTCGATGGGAAGCCAGCGGCGGCAAAGGATATCCGCATCGCTCGTTGTGCTGTCCTTCTTGCCAAGGTGCACCTTGATCCGGTTCGCCCGGCGTGAGAGCAGGGCCGGGTTCACGACATTGAGCGTAACGTAAATACCGTGAACGGATGGATCGGTATCGAGCGGCTCAACTGCCCGCACGAGCGCGGCGGGATCGTTAAAGTACCCGCTGTGGGTGTACTGATCGGTGAGCGCCCGGACTTCGATGACCTGCCCGGGCTCGGCGAGCCGGGTAAGTGCATCACGGAGATTGGCATCCACACGTCACCCCCGATACCGGATTATTCATCCGGATCGCCTTTTTCCAGGGCTTGCGTATCCAGATTCTGCCGGACTGCATGCTCGTCGAATGTCTCGACCTTGATGCTGTAGCAGTGATGCATTTTCCGTTCAACATTGATCTGGAAGACCGACTCGCGCTTCTTCCGGATCTCTTCCGCTATGGTTTTCGGAATAAGATAGAGCGGAATTCCCTCAATCTTCTCAATAGAAACACCCGGCGTCCCGTCTTCAGGAAGCATAGATCGCCACCTCGTTAATTTCCGCTGGCAGCACTTCGAAACAGTGGACAGATCCATTCGGTGAAAGGACCCAGATCTCGCAGCGGATGAAAACCGTTCCCGGCGCCATCGTGAGTAAGGACCGGAACTGGCAGATCTCGAACGCACAGAGCGACTTCACGGAAGAAACGCTCACTGCCCCGTGCGCCTCCCGGCATTTGATGGCGAGCGCCTCGTAATCGCCCCGCATCCCAAGCAGATGGAGTGCTATGTATTGCGAGAGGAAACTGTTCTCCACCGGCTGGACCGGTTCATAGCCCCGGTACACAAGAATCTCCAGGGCCCGGTCTTGTGCGGCATCGATGACACGTTCGGCGATCATGCCACGCCACCCGGCACCGTCACGGTCGGATCGTTTGTCGGGAATTTCGGAATCTCACGGATGTAGTGTTCCAGTACCTCAAAACACCGGAACCCGTACGAGATGGTATAGATCCAGATTTCATAATGGCGTTCTGATGCCGGCACATGCCCGGACATGTGCCTGCGGAACAGCCGGATCGAGACCCGGTATTTCCGCTCAATATCGATAATTGTGGAGGGCTGGTTGGTAATTTTCCAGAGCCGGATGAGACGCATCTCACCGGAAGGCAGGGTTGCGATCAGATGAGCCGGGGGTTCCAGTTTAAGAAAACCGGGCGGGAGGATGCGGACAGAATAACCGTGAAGCTGCAACTGTTCACGAGCCACGTCTTCCATAAGTGCACAACGACGGCTCGTCATGATGCGGGTACTCCAGTTGCAGTCAAGAGAGTTTCAATTGACAGCGCTATAACGTTCAGAGGTTCTTCGTGAATTTTTTCGTTCAATTCATACGGGGTAACCGGGGTATCGTTGTATCTCTCGAATCGTACAGATGTATTTGACATTTTGACCATCTTCTTCAGGTATGCATTCAACTGCGCTCCAACGACACGCGGTCAGATCCCGACTCGTATCGGTATTGTGCGAATCATTATTCCGATTGTGCCGGTCTGACCCATGGCGAGCGCCGGTGAAAATATCCGGACCTGGTGTGACAGGTAATTCAAATGCCTGCCCGCCATGAGAGAGAACCGGCAACCGGTTAATGCGGGCAGGAAACGAAGACCCGGGCGGGCAAAGAAGAGAAAACCGGCATGTGGCTGCTCATCGGCCGGTGCTGCCATCCATGAGCCGGATTATAGCCGGGGATTGATCCGGTGCAAGTCTTTGGAAAAGGACGTTTATCGCTCGTACCAGGTTTGGATCTTTCCATCACCGCAAGAGAAAATGCCGTGATTGTTTTCGATGCGATCGTTACCTCAATTTGTGCCTTCTGGTAGAGATCCCAGTTCATTGTAATGGTTATATAAAACAATAATTCTTTATAGCATTTATTGAACCAGATGTCACCCAATTGGTTTTGATACAGAAAAATTTACCGGTATATTATCGCTCATTTCGCTATTCCTCATCATTGCGATATTTTTTAGCAGGCCGGTTACAATGCTCGAAATCGCCGCGGTGGAACGAGTAATGTTCCCGCTCTGGGATTCAAGCATAAATGTTTTTAAACATATAATAATAGATAAATTGAAAATCAGAAGCGGTGATGAAGATGCGGGAAGAGAGAATAATATTATTTTCGGACAGGGAAGAGGAGATTGTCAATCTGCTCATAAAAATTGGCACCGGGAGAAATATTGCATCAACGCTCGTGTTTCTTGCACGTACACACGAAGCAACGTCCCGGGAAATTGAGCGCGGGACCACCATGCAACAGCCCGCAGTAAGCATAGCCATGAAATATCTTATCGAGCGGCACTGGGTCACATCCTGTGAAATCCCTTCCGTGTGGAAAGCACGTCCCATGAAAAAGTATTCCCTGGCAATTTCGTTCAAGGAAATCCTGGCAGTCATAACGAAAGAGAAAAAGAGGGAAGCGAACAATCATCTGGAGGTTATCCAGAAACTCCGGGAAGAGATAGTTACGGTCCCTGTATGACCTCATCTTCGTCCATTTTCCCTCCCTTCCCGGAATATTTCCCGAAAAATATGACCTTCATATCCACCGTTGTATTGGCGATTCTCAGTACCGGACAGAGTGAAATAGGTCGCAAAATCCGGGGCTGCCGGAACACCAGGAATGGCCATTGTATGAGGTGGATTTCAGCCGAATTTTGGCCAATAGAGCAAGATTTAAGCATATTTTCCACAGGAAGTGAAATGGAGGATTTTCCGGGGTTTTCTGGAGAGGTCAATTTGCAAAAAAGAGGAAACAGAGCCCGATTTGAGCTTATTTTCCCTGAGGGGATTTACCCCCATTTTCGAAGGTCTACGACACAAAAAAAAAGAGGGGTCAGACCCCCATCCCTGGGTCCGGCACGGGGCTGCATGGGCGCGAGGGGAGATAAAATCAGTGACGCCACGGATGCGCTCAAACATGCATTGAACGATGAGGATGAAATAACACGGGGAAAAAGCCGCAGAAGCCCTGGGAAAAATTACCGGGAATTAAAACCAGCTTGTCGAAATACCATTCAACGAACATTTACATCGAAGCGCGGAAGCAGTTCCTGGAAAATCTGACAGGACCTTGAAGAAGAAACACCCAACGGTGCTTCGAAATATGAGAATTTAACGTGGAGAGATTGAAGATCGAGGTGAATGTATCCGGTTCTTTGATATATTTCTCAAATCCCCGGGGAATGATGATGTGTCATTCAGGTGCTGTTAATTTTTTTTAAGAGAATTTGGGAAAAACAAAAGGCTGCCATCATATTTCACCATTTTTCAGGGAAACCGTTGGCAAAAAAATAAAAAAATCCCCCTTTTTTCTTGAAAAATTATTTATATAAAATCATCCCTTGGATTATTACTGGCGATTTGAAATAGATGCGTGCAGAGTAGAGTAATATTTCATTAACCCACAAACAGATCCCGATCTGACTTCGGAATCCTATTGACCTCCGGTTTCCCCACACCCTGTTCCGCCGGACCCGTAAAAGAGCAGGATCCTCAGGCACGCTGTCTAGATTATGCTGGTGGTGGGGGAGTAGGTTTGGATACAACAGGGTTACCTCCGGACAATCTGGTTCCGCATGCACAACTCGGGTGGCTGAACGGGAAAATCGGGAAAATTCTGGGCCTTTTGCTTATCCCGCTCTCCCTTGGTATTATCGCACTTCTTGCCGCAGCGAATCCGGCAACGGTCTATGACCTTCCCTTCCTGCTTTTAGTATTAAATACCGGGTTTATCGGGGTAATCTCCCTCATCATCGCCCATCTCGCGGGCCGGGTCTATACGAGAAATGGTTCGGTCAGCATCTTCATGATGGGATCCGGCTTACTCGTCTTTGGCCTCGGCTCCATCGTGACCGGTTGGGCCCTTCCCACAAGCGGGGGTCCGAACTTGGCAGTCACGATCTATAATACCTGCGCCTGCATCGGTTCGATCCTTATCCTTGCCGGGGCCATCCTTAATCTGCCGGGCCCGGTACGCTGGAACGGCAGAGGGGACAAACGGATCGTTGCAGCAGCATATACCGGCATCCTGGTATTCGTGGCACTCTTCAGCCTTGCAGCCATTCAGGAACAGATCCCCCTTTTCTTTGTCCAGGGTGTCGGCCCTACCGCACTCCGGCAGGTCATCCTTGAAAACACGGTCGCGTTCTTTGGATTGGCATCTGTGCTGGTCATGGTCACGTATCGCAGGGGACGATCGGATTTTTTCTTCTGGTACTCGATCTCGCTCGCGCTGATCTCAATCGGGCTTCTGGCAGTCCTGATCCCCTCCCCCGTTGGGAGCCTTATCGGATGGGGGGGACGCTCCGTCCAGTATCTCGGTTTTGTTGTAGCCCTCTATGCAGTCCTGCTTGCCCGGAGGGAATCAAAGGAAAAATGCCTGCCTCTCGATATAATTCTTGCGAATTTCTTTGTCGATGCAGAACAGAATTACCGGCAACTGGTAGAGATGGCAAATGATCCCATCGTTACGTTCGATGAAGAAAACCGTATCCTCCTTTGGAACGCGGCGGCCGAACGGATGTTAGGGTATACGCGGGATTACGCGATCGGGTCGTCGTTTCCGGATCTGGCAATCGACACCCGGTTCATCACGGTCATTGAAAAGAGCAAAGAGGAACTTTCTCAGGGGGACCTGTCCGTCCCTGTTTCCGGATCCATGGAGATTTCCTGCAAACGGAAAGACGGGACACTCCTGCCGGTCGAACTGACCATCTCCCGGCGCTGGCAGGAGGGGAGACTGGTCCGTACCGCGATCCTCCGGGATTTGACCGCGCGGAAACGCCTTGAGGCAGAACTCCTTGCCGCAAACGAGGGGCTCGAAACAAAGGTGCAGGAACGGACCGCGGAACTCGGGCGTACATCCGAATCTCTTCGTAGTGCCAATGAACAGTTGCAGGCATCCAACGAGCAGCTCGCTGCCGCGGAGGAGGAACTCCGGGGGCAGTACACGGCGCTTGCAGAACAGGAGTCCCGCATCCGGGAGAGCGAGGAGCAGTTCCGTCAGGCATTCGAACATGCCGGTGTCGGTATGACGCTGACTGCCACGGACGGCCGCATTCTCGACGCGAACGAAACCCTCTGTTCCATGCTCGGGTATTCTGAAGAAGAACTCTTACAAAAGACCTTCCGTGACATCACCCACCCCCATGATATCGCATCAAACGACCAGCAGGTTGATCGGGCCGTCAGCGGGAAGCAGAACGTGATCCGGTTCGACAAGCGCTACCTCCACCATGACGGCCACATCATCTGGGCAGCCGTAAGCTCGGTGCTGCTCCGCGATGATACAGGAAAACCGAAGTTCTTCATCACCCATATCAAGGACATATCGGAGCGCAAGGCGGCGGAAAAGACGATTGCCGATTCCTATGACATGATTGTTGCCTCCGAAGCAGAGATCCGGCAGCAGTATGCAGCTCTCTCTCAAAAAGATGAGGAGATTAGAACCCTCAACCGGGACCTTGAGCGGAAAGTGGAGGAGCGGACAGCCGAGCTCCAGAGGGTGAACGAGGAACTCATAAGTTCCGAAGAAGAACTGCGCCGTCAATTCGAGATCCTTGAAGAGCGGGACCGGCAGCTGGCGGAGAGCGAGGAGCGGTACCGGCATCTCGTGGACTTCTCACCGGATACCATCGCGGTCCACCAGGACGGGGTCTACGTGTACATGAACCCGGCAGGCCTCAGGCTCTTTGGGGCCACTGCTCCGGATGAGATTATCGGGAAAAAGGTGCTTGACCTGATCCCCGCGGAGGACCGGGATCTTATCGCGTCCCGGATCCGTGCCGTGGAGGGGGAGGGGCACACCACGCCGGTCCGGGATGTACGGGCCCTGCGTCTCGATGGCACCATCGTGGATGTGCAAAGCACCGGCACCGGGATCCTGTTCCAGGGCCGTCCCGCTGTGATGGTCGTGCTTCGGGCCATCACCGAAAGGAAACGGGCGGAAAAGGCTGCCGAAGAGGCCCGGATAAAAAACGAAGAGTCGCTTGCCCTGTTCAAGTCGCTCTACGAGAACGCCCCGATGGGTTTTGCATTCCTTGATCAGGATTTCCGGTACCAGTACATCAACCAGCATCTCGCGGAGATGAATGGAATACCGGTTGTGGATCACCTTGGTCGGAGATTTGAAGAGATGGTCCCGGAGATCTGGGGCACTGTACGACCGGTCTTCGAGCAGGTCCGCGACATGAAAGTTCCGGTCAGCAACATCGAGATCCAGGGAGAGTCCCATACATCTCCCGGCACCACGGGCTACTGGCTGGAGAGCGTCTATCCGGTTACACTGCCGGATGGCGGTTTTCTCGGGTTGGGCGTGGCGCTCCTTGACATCACCGAGCGCAAAAAGATGACTGCGCAAATCGAAACCTCGCTTGCTGAGAAGGAGACGCTCCTCAAAGAGGTCCATCACCGGGTCAAGAACAATCTCCAGATCATCACGAGCATCCTCAATCTCCAGATCCGGACAATGGATGATCCAGGTATGATCGAAACCTTGAAAGACAGCCAGAGCCGGGTGCGGACCATGGCGCTTGTCCACGAACACCTCTACCGGGGCGAGAGCCTGGCCCAGATTGACCTCGGGAATTATATCCGTGCCCTGGGAACCGGGCTCTTCCAGACGTATGAGGCTTCAAACCGGGGGATTACGTTTGATCTGGACATCCCGAAAATTTCCGTAGACCTCAATACTGCCATTCCCCTCGGTCTCATCAGCAACGAACTGATCACAAACTGCCTGAAATATGCATTCGCGAACAAGAAAGACGGGAAACTCAGTATCTGTGCTGCCATGGATTCCGCGTCCCTGCAATTTGTCGTAGCTGACAATGGTATCGGTCTGCCGGAGTACATCACGCTGGAGAACCAGGCCACGCTCGGGCTCCGTCTGATAAATACGCTGACCGACCAGCTGGATGGGACAGTTACCATCGACCGGACTGCGGGCACGAAGTACTCATTTATGTTCCCTCAAAAAACCGGAACGAACCCACTTGGAAAAACCACGAAATGACAACGACTAGGACTGCATGGAAAAAGAAAGATCTCCTGATCATCCCTGCTGTTTTCCTTACAACAGCAGTAATCCTTATCGGATTCGAGATGGTGGAAGACTGGCTGGATGTCACAAACATTCTTCATGACGGAGTGATACATTTCGGTCTGATCCTGGTTATCTGCATTGCCGTTGCGCTGGTCGCGTATGGGGTTCTTGTCCGGATGGGTTCCCTTACCCGGGAACGTGACCGGATGGAGGAGGACCGGGTAGAGAGCGCAAGGCGGTTGCGTTACCTGGTCACTTCCAGCCCGGTTACCCTGTATACCTGCCGTGCGTCGGGGAATTATGCAGCAACCTTCGTCAGCGATAATATCACCGAAAACCTTGGCTACGTACCCTCTGATTTTACCGGCGATCCGGACTTCTGGCAGCGCAATGTACATCCGGACGATGCTTCATTCGTAGCTGAGGGCATGTCACACCTGACAGAAAAGGACCAGGTGGTTCTTGAATACCGGTTCAGGCACAAGAACGGGACGTGGCGGTGGATCCAGGATACCCTCCGCCTTATCCGCAACAAGGACAAGACCCCCCGCGAGATTATCGGCAGCTGGAGTGATGTCACGGATCGCAAACAGGCAGAGGAGCAGCTGAAAGCAGAAGAAGAGAAGTTCCGGCTCCTGATCATGAACTCGATCGATATCATCACGGTTCTTTCACCGGAAGGAATCCTTCTCTACAACAGCCCGTCATTAACAAAAATCCTGGGGTACCGTTCCGAAGAACTCGATGGAAAGGATCTGATGGAGATCCTCCACCCGGACGACCGGGTCATGGTCCGGGAGAGCATCACCTTTGCCCATGGACATCCCGGAAGCCTCGTGTCCCCGGTGTTCCGGATCCGTCACCGCAACGGGTCGTGGCGATGGGTGCAGTCCGGGGCGATATCTGCCGCCATGCCGGGATACGGGCAGGTCATCATTGCAAATTCCGGCGATATCACGGAGCAAAAGAAGGCTGAAGATGCATTGAGGGAAAATGAGGACAGGCTGAAAAAACTCCTCGATCATCTTCCGGCCGGCGTGCTGGTCATCGATGCGGCGGACCATACCATCATCAAAGCCAACCGGAAAGCCGTCGTGCTCATCGGCGCCCCCGAATATGAGATTACCGGAAAGGTATGCCACCAGTTTGTCTGCCCGGCCGAAGCCGGAAAATGCCCCATATCGGATTTCGGCCAGACCGTCGACAATTCCGAGCGGGTACTGCTGACAGCAGCCGGTGGCCGGATCCCGATCATCAAAACGGTAATCGAGGAAGTGTCTGGCGGCCGCCCGGTTCTGATCGAGACATTTTTTGACATCACCGATCGCAAACAGGTGGAACGTGCCCTCCGCGAATCTGAACTGCGGTACCGGACGATCTTTGAATCCTCCCGCGATGCCATCATGACCCTTGAACCCCCCTTGTGGAAGTTTACCTCCGGCAACCCGGCTACAGTGCAGATGTTCATGGCACAGGACGAGGCTGAATTCACCTCCCACGGGCCGGGGGACTTCTCGCCGGAGTTTCAGCCTGATGGCCGTGAATCCTGGGAAAAAGCCATGGAGATGATCGAATCTGCCATGCAGGACGGCACCCGTTTCTTTGAGTGGACCCACAAGCGGCTCAATGGCAAAGACTTTCCCGCGACCGTGCTCCTCTCCCGTATAGAACTTGCCGGAAAGACATTCCTCCAGGCAACGGTCCGGGACATCACAAAGAGCAAACTGGCCAAAGAGGCAATCCGTGAATCCGAGAAGAAATTCCACGCCGTCTTCGATGCGGCACGCGACGGCATACTCATTGCAGACCCGGAAACACACCGGTTCGTCATGGCAAATGCCGCCATCACAAAACTGACCGGCTATTCTGAAGAAGAACTCCTCAGCCTCTCTATTCCCGATATTCATCGCCCGGCAGACCTGCCATATGTCATTGGGGAATTCGAAAGACAGAGTCGTGGGGAGATTGACCTTTCTTCCGACATTCCGGTGCTGCGGAAGGACGGCACAATCTTTTATGCAGACATCAACTCATCCCCGTTCTTCCTCAACGACAAAAAGTACATCCTCGGGAGCTTCCGGGACGTGACGGAACGCAATGCACGGGAGAAGAAACTCACACGTCTCCAGAAAGAAAAAGAGATCCTCCTGCGTGAACTCCACCACCGGGTCGGAAATATCCTCCAGATGGCAGTCAGCATGATGAGGACGGGAATCCGCCGGGAAAGTAACGGACAGGTCCGGTCCGTGCTTCTCGATACCCAGATACGGCTGAATGCCATCGCAGCCACGTTTGAGAAGATCTATTATTCCGAGGACATCAGCCGTGTCAATCTCCAGAACGTGATCACGGCCATTGTCAGCTTCCTCAAAAGCACCTGCGGCAACACGGTCCAATACGTAGACATCGATATCCGGATCAACATCAGGGAACTTGGTGTCGACCTTGCCCTGCCGCTTGCGCTTATTACCAGCGAACTTATAAGTAATTCCTTGCGGCACGCGTTTCCCGATGGCCGGAGCGGGACGATATCTCTCACCATATCCGAAAAAAATGACGGTTATATCCTTCTGTCCATGAGTGATGATGGGAGGGGGCTTCCGGCAGGGATCAATCCTGCTGACAGTGATACGATCGGATTCGGACTTGTCAGGATCCTTGCAGACCAGGTTGGAGGGAGGTTGGATTATTCAAGCGGGCAGAGCGGACTGACCGTAACCCTTGCAATGCCACGTAAAGCCGAATCTGACAAATCAGGAGAAAATAATTAATGGCAGAAAAAGCACGGATCCTTGTTGTTGAGGACGAACTGCTGGTGGCCGATGACCTGCGGGAGATACTGACCGGGTCCGGGTATGAAGTTGTCGGAATAGTAAATTCGGGGACAGGCGCAATACGTCTCGCCGGTGAACATCACCCCAATCTCGTGCTGATGGACATCAACCTGAACGGGGAGATGGACGGTATCACGGCTGCTTCAGAGATCCGGTCCCGGTGGAGTATTCCGGTCATCTATGCCACGGCTTATGCCACCCGGTCTATTGTCGACCGGGCAAAGAAAACCGATCCATTTGGCTTCATCTTCAAACCCTATAACGAGATGCAGATCGAGATGGCCATAGAGATTGCACTGAATTTTGCCCGGATCGAACAGCAGCTGCGGGAGCACAAGGAGAGCCTCCGGTTACGAAAAGACACCCCATCCGGACCCGTCAGCCCCGCGTCATGACTCGGCATGGGTTTCAGACTATCCCCAGATACATCCGGATAGCTCCAAAAGAGGGAGGCACCGGTAACAGAAGGTTTGAAAACATCACACCCTGCTCCGATCTATTCAGTTACCGGAATTGCCGGTATCAGTTCACGGGAGAGATTGCATGGAGGGCAATTGCCGGCTGTTCTTCAAGGATTATATAAAAGACCGTGCCTTGCTCCGGAAGCCGCTCGATGGTGCCCCACTCCTGCTGCACCAGCAGGGACACGAGCTTCAACTCGAGGGTACGCAGGTTGATCTTCCCATGTGTCCCGATCGCCGGGCAGATACTGATGTCAAATCATCTCCCATTATGCTGCCTCTCGAACTGCGGCGGTGTCCCGGACCGTATCACATCATCAATATCCCCGGTATGTACCGTAAAACCGGTTGGAATTCCGGGGTCGTCCAGGAACCGCCCGGAACCGCCCGGACACATCACCTCCGGTTATACTCGCCAGCCGGGCCATGGCATCGTTATACTCGACAATTCTTGCATCCCTGCTGATCAGTACCAGCGCATCGGTTGTTGCCGTGAGGAGCGCTTTTTATCCTGTTCGCTCTCCTTGAGCAACAGTTCAACCCGGTGCTTGCTGACCGCCATCTCGATGCTGGCCCGGGCCTGCGCACACTCAAAGGGTTTGAAAAGGTAGCTGTAGGGGGTCGTCTCACTGGCTTTTTTCACGGTGCCGCTGTCAGAAAAGGCCGAAAGATAAATAACCGGAATGTCGTGGGTATCCCGGATGATCATCGCACACTGGATCTCGTTCATCTCTCCCTTCAGGTAGATATCCATCAGGATAACATCCGGGTGAACATTAGGGATGACCGCGAGAGCCTCTTCACCGCTCGGGACAATGACCGGAACATCATACCCGAGTCGTTCAAGGGTTTCCTGGATATCGGCTGCTACCAGGGCCTCATCCTCGACCACGAGAACGCGGATTTTTGGTATCGTATCATTCATGGTACTGCACCTTATGATGGAATGGGATTCTCCCTGCCTGCAGGTTCATCGCCACCGGGATTCAGGAGCCCCATGGATATCCTACCGTTCCTCACGCTTTGCCGGGATCGTCAGCCGGAACAGCGTGCCGCCATCCCGTTCGAGTTCCACGGTCCCGTTCAGCTGGTCGGTGAGCATGGTCACGATGTGCAACCCCAGCGTCTTCGTATTCTTCCAGTCGAAGTCCGCAGGGATGCCGGCGCCGGTGTCCCTGACCGTGAAAAGCATGGAATTCTTTTCACATGATCCGCTGATGGTGATTTCTCCGCTCTTCCCTTCCGGGAACGCATACTTCATCGCATTGGAAACCAGTTCGTTCATAATCAGCCCCAGCGGGATCGCCTGGTTGATGTCGACCGTGATCCCTTTCATGTCCACTGCGATCCGGACCTGTCCCTTGTTGACCTCGAACATGAGGATGAGCTGGTTCACCAGCGTTTTGATGTAATCGTCGAAATCAATGGAAGTGAGATCGGTCGAGCGGTAGAGTTTCTCATGCACGATCGCCATCGAGCGGATCCGGCTCTCACTGTCCGTGATATGGTGGAGTGTTGCCGTGTCCGCGATCTGGTGCTTCTGGAGCCGGAGCAGGCTGATGATGATCTGGAGGTTGTTCTTGACCCGGTGATGGACCTCTTTTAAGAGGAGATCTTTCTCGGCGAGGGTTTTGTTGAGCTGGCTTGTACGATCGATGACCCGCTGTTCGAGGACCGTGTTTAAGGACCGGATCTCCGCCTCCATCAGTTTGCGTGAGGTGATGTCGTGGAAGATGCCGAGGACGCCGGTAATAGTCCCGGTTTCGTCACGGATCGGGGTTTTTATCGTGGAGATCCAGGACTCGTTCCCGTCCGCGACATACCGTTCCTCAAACGTCCGGACCTCCCCGGCATCCATGACCGCCCGGTCGTCAGCACGGTATTTCTCCGCCAGGTCCCGGGGATAGAACTCGAAGTCGTTCTTTCCTGCGATTGTTCCGGGCATAATACCGAGATCGCGGGCATAGAGGTCGTTACAGGAAACATAGACAAGATCGGAATTCTTGATAAAGATCTTCTCCGGGATATTTTCCACAAGGGTACGGTACTTGGACTCGCTCTCCTTCAACTCGTCTTCTGCAGCTTTGCGCCCGGTAATATCAGTAAAGGTTGTGTAGACCCGGAATGGCGTTGTCATACCAGGAAGGAACTGGGGGGTTGCAGCGATCCAGATCCAGTGCAGCCGGTCATCCCGGGGATTGCGGATTCCCATGGTAACTCCGGTGATCGGTTTTCCGGTCCTCAAGGCTGCCATCGAGGGATACTGGTCCCCGGGGAATGCCAAACCATCTTCGCGGATCGCTTCCCAGCGTGGATCGACCGATGTTCTTCCCTGCATCTGGTCAAGGGACAGGCCAAGGATGCTCTCCGCTGCCGGGTTTGCTTCGGTTATTTTACCGGAGGAATCCTGGTAGACAACGCCCTGTGTCATGGTCTCGAAAAGGTTCCGGTACCGCTCTTCGCTCTCGCGGAGCGATTCTTCAGCCTGTTTCCTCCGGATCGTCTCCCCAAGCGGCAGCGCCACATCTTCCATGGTCCGGACCATATCAAGCGGGACCATATTCTCACGATGATCGTTGAACTGCACGAGCCCGAGGATCCCGGCCGAAGTCCGGATCGGGATTAATGCCACCGACTCGTACCCCATTGCGTTGCAGACATTGCGGGTATGCCCTTTATCCTCCTCGGATACCGTGGCAAGAAACCTGCTCGTGCCATTGCACCAGAAGGATCCGTTCGGCGTGGCGACTGGCAGGCCGGGGTTGATTGTTCCCTTGATGACGTAGATGCACATGCATTCATCGGATTTGATGGACAGCGGCGTCTCGCTCTCGTAAAACGGCATCGGGAACCCCTTGTGTGCCTGGTACGGGATGTTCCCCTCCCCATCGAGGAGACGGATGCCGACCGCCTCGCAGCCGGAGAATGCCATGAACTCGTCAACAAACCCATCGAGCATCTCCTGCAGGGAGCCGGCCTGATTGGCGATCTGGTAGATCCTGGCGGTCAGGGATACGATCTGTTCTGTATGCTTACGGGCGGTGATATCTGAGTGCATAACAAGATTGCCGGTATGCCGGCCTGTCGTGTCATTGATCGGTGATGAATGGGCAAGGGTCCAGAATACCGAACCGTCCTTCCTGCGCCACCGGAATTCTCCTTGGATTTTTTTGCCGGCCCTGAGATCAGCCCGTACCTGAACTATCCGGCCATCCTCGCCGGGGACCATGAAATCCATGGTGCTCCTGCCGACAATCTCCTCCCGTGAATACCCCAGCATGTCGGCCATCTTCTGGTTGACAAAGACAAAACCGCCTTCCGGTACACAAATGGCAATGCCTTCCTGCGCTGTCTCGATGATATTGCGGTTCTTCTGCTCGCTCTCCTGCAGTGCCTTCTCCCTCCCGGCAAGTTTTTCATAGTTCTCGCGAAGTTCCTCTTCGGTTGCGGTCAGTTGCTCGTAAGAAGCGTACAGTTCCTCGTTCTTCCGCTGCAGTTCCCCGTCAGCCGCTTTCCTGTTGGCAGTCATGGTATTGAACGACGAGGCGAGATACCGGAACTCGTCATCACCGTTCTCCGGAATCCGGAAGTCGAGATCACCTGACCCGATAATTCTTGTCCCGGCCTCAAGCTCGGATACTGCACCAAGGATACGCCGACCAAGGATTAAAAAAATTGATACGAGAATGAGTGAGACGGCTCCCATCAGAACAATGGTAAGTATCAAATGGACCTTCTGATCCCGTTCCAGTTCTGTCCGTATTATCTGCGAGAGACGCGAGGCATCAAAGGCAATACCCATGTTCTGGACTGCGATCCGGCTCCATGACTGCCGGATGAAAGCAGTGCTGGGGGGTGCATTCCCGTTTGCCTCTGTCTCTTGTACCGACAACGAGATCTCGGAGAAGATCTCCTTCAGGTGTTGCTGGTTAGCCCTGATATTCCTGATGAGCTCCTGCTCCTCCGGGCGTGTAGTATCCAGCAGCGAGAGGTCGTCGGACAATGCGGCATTTTTTGACTCCCACTGGACCCGCTGCCGTTCATTGCCGTAGAGCAGGTAGTCATTCGAGATCTGGTTGAGCTCGTAGGCGTCCAGGGTTATCCTGTCAGCAATCTCCATCTGGAGGGTCATCCGGTCAACCTCCTGCATGCTGGAGATGACGGATAAACTGAGTATGAGAAATATCCCGATGAAGACCACCACGCTGATAATAAATTGTGTTCGGATCTTCATGGGGGATCACCTTAACGGATGATATTCACCGATCCCGGTTTTACCGTGTTCATGCCATCGGGATACAGGTAATTGAGAAAATTAGGTATCTCTTTATTGTCCGTTTGGTTGTTCGCAATTATCCACCGGGCTTCATCCTCCATGGCAAGGATAAGCGACTGGTCAAGGGAAAGGGAGAACTGGTGTTCCGGCCAGACTGATGCCATGTATGAATCGCTCATGTTCAGATTTTTCCGGACAATCGCTTTTGCCTCATCGGGATTTTTGAGGGAATACCTCTCGGCCTCTTCTAGCGATAAGAGGAGCCTGCGGATTGTATCAGGATGCCCCTCTGACCAGTCCTTCCTTATTGAGATGATGTTGTACGTTGCCTGATTGTTTTGTGATGGCCAGACCGTGTAATTGCCATCCAGTGGGCCAATCTTTGATTCGATAACAAATTTCCGGGTTACTAATGCATCGACGCTGCCATTACCGGTAAATTCCGGTATTGACTGTGCCGGGAGCTTGTCTACGAGCGTGACATCCTGCTTATTTATTCCATTCAGATCGAGGAATCTCGCGATATAAAACTCTCCAATCGTTTTCCCAGGCACAGCGATCCTTTTTCCACGGAGATCGGAAATGTTCACTATGCCCCGGTCTTTCCGTGCCACGACATAGGTACCGTAATATTTATTGATTGATCCGACAACGAGGAACTCCTTTTTTTCCAACACATCAACGACAAATGGATATTCAGCGGAGAGGGATATGTCCACATCGCTGGTCTCCATGCCATGTATTGCAGCTGCCCCGTTAGGATATTTCCGCAGGGTAAGGTTGAGACCATTTTTGGTAAAATAGCCCTGGTCTTCGGCAACAAAGATCAATGCGGAGGATTCATCTGAAGTTGAACCGATACTGACCTGATCTGGGGTCCCGGAGAAACCTGCGGGGGGTTGGGAAAAATACCATGCCCCGGCCAGGATTAGGATAACGCAGGCAACAATGATGAGAATATTCCGCGTTTTTTTCTGGTCCATCCTCACTTCACCTTCTTCCATCTTCTCAGCTCCCGGTCAGCGCAGTGTCCCGGCAATGCGCCATCCCCCTTCGGGCACCGAAATCTCGAACCGGGCTCCGCAGCCCGGCTCCCCGTTCTCCGTGATCGTCATCCGCGTGATGGCAAGGATCTCGCGCGAGAGGTAGAGACCAAGGCCGGTATGTTTCCCGAACCCCCGCTCGAAGAGGCGGGGCCGGCACTCTTGGGCGATTCCGACGCCGTCGTCCTCGCAGGAGATGATAAGATCGTGGCCCGACCAGCGAGAGCGGAACGTCGGGTCCTTCCGGCACTCCCGCAGGAAGACGAACCCGTCCATACCGGGCATCAGGATATCGGAGACGATCCCGTCAAACGGCTCCCTTTTCAGTTTTTCGAGCGCCTCGGCGCCGCCAGCGGCCGTGACAACGTTGTATCCCCCGCTCCGCAGCAGGATCTCAAGGAAGTCGCGGTCTTTCGTATCGTCGTTTGCTATCAGCAGCTTCGTTTTCATCGGTGTCCCCGGTATCTTCCGGCTCTCTTGTTTTCCCTTAGGATTCCTGCACGGGTTCACGTTCCTTTAAGAGTGTGCCTTCAGGCCGGCCTGCCCCGGTGGACTGAATTGTCCCGGCCGGGAAATGCCCGTTACGGCTTCCCGGTGCCCTGACAGCGAACAGGAAACCACGATCTTACGTATCGTAACCCGGGTCAATTCCTCCCTGCCCTGCGTACCCGTGGACAGCAGTGGCCGGGACATCCCCTGCTCCTGCTAAGGATTACCGCACCTCATCCGAGCAGTATGCGTGAATATCGACAGAAGACCTATATCTCCATTCAGGCACTTCACAATTTTCAACTCAAAATTTGCAGCACATGGTCTTGCACTGCCACCCTCGCCCGGGGGCTTCGGGTATATTCCCGGTGTTTCCCGTAAAAAGAGTAAGGACAAGAAACCCGAGCGGAGTACGTGAAATGCCCCTCTGGATCCCTGTACGGAGCCGGCATACGGGTCCCCCTATCCGGTTCAGGATCGTACCTGGCGGTACGACCGGCTTTTTTCCAGAGTTTCAGTTATTGGTACAGCAGGAAAAAATACACAACGGCAATGATGCAGATAATCAACAGTCCCCAGATAATGGACGAGGTCAGGCCGCTCACTAGCAGGACGCCGGCGCTGACAAGAACTGCCCCGATGGTGATGATCCGCTCATTTTTCATGGCCATGGATATCCACTTCCAATAATCCGGTGCTGGAGTGCCTGTCCTGGCAAGGTCTTCCCCGGCCGCCCGGGAAAAACCGGGCCTGGTGCGGACGACGCCTCAGTGACACCCGCCACCGGGCTTTTCTTTCTCATCCTCACCCACCCTGCCCTTCCCTTCATCCGCATCTCCCTCTTTCGTTCCGGGTTCACCATGACTGCCGTGACTCCCGTGGCTGCCGTGACCCATCCCGCACATGACCAGGTGGAGCCCGATAAAGATCACAAGGAAGATGATCGTTGAATACGCTGCAAGGTGAGCCTGGTGCTCAATAATAAAGTATGCGGCTATGATGATAAGGAGGGTGACCAGAATATAGCCAAATATGCCCAGTCTCCTGAACCATCCCCCAATGCCACTCATGTCCCCGCCACAGCAACCCATGATTATCCCTCCCCCGGGAAAACTCGATCTTTCATGTATTTTTCTCTCCTTTGGTAAAGTAATTGTATATGTACGCAACCGCCGCGCCGCCAATCAGACCGTATACGAACATCCAGAATGTCATGATGCAGGCTCCGAACCATGACGGTGACCATCCGGGATGCAGCGGGCCGGCAAGGCTGACCCATGCAAGCCCGGTCCCGGTGATGACAACAACATGGGCGATTACGAAAGTGAAAGCCCCGATGACGATTCCCGATGCAAGTGCCAGTGCTTTTACGCTGAACTGCATTTCATCTCCCCAGCTACGGACCGGCGCGAAAAAAATTATCAGGGTTTCTGCTCTGGCCTGAGCTGACGGTGAAGCCAGATGACCAGAAGGATACCAACAACCAGCCATACGATGAAGAGCAGTATTGCCAGGAGATACCCAAGCCACATGAGTCCCGAATTCATCATGCCCATCATACCGTAATTCTGGCCATAGCCGCCACCCATCATACCCGGGTACCCGTACTGTCCATAACCGCCCATCATGCCCGGGTACCCGCCCGTGGTGGAACCGTATCCCACGGCCAGACGGGACACCATCATGTTCGAAGGTCCGGGATACTGGTTCATGAGTTCGACCATGCGCTGCTGGCCAGCGGTGTCAAGGCTGCCTGCCATCATCCTCGTGACCAGGTCCTGCATCTCGGCATGCGTGGTATTTCCCATGGCACGAATCTCCACCGATTCCATCATCTTTACCCCGCCGGAACCCATCATGCCGTACCCTGCATTCCCGTATCCCGCGTTCCCGTACCCGTACATCATTCCCGGGTAGAAACCCGCACCATCCGTGGCCGGGCTATCTGCTGTAACGATTCCTCCGATACCGGATGCAAGGACAAGCACCAGAAGAATAACGACAGCCGTCCTCACTTTACCTGAATATTTTTTTTTCATACTTTGAATCCGTCCTCTTTTTATGAATTCGGGAAACCCGATACCGGGGTCACGGTGTATAATCCCATAATTATTCCGGGAGAAACTGACTCCCCCGGAATAAATATACGGGATCTCCCGTGATCATTTCCCTGAATGCGAAATAGGGGAAAAACCAGATAAAACCGCGTTGGTGTTTCAAAAAATGAGACAAAAAACAGAACATACCGGTTTCCTATCTTCCGGGCATCGCATCTCTTTTACCAGAGTACATACCCGGCATCCCCGGAAGGATGCCCGGGTACGAAAACAGGAGGAAAGAAAAAAGAGGGATGCCGATTTGCCGGCAAATAATCTTGTAAAAACCCGGTTTGTCGAACCCGGTGACGGGTTCGGATTTCCCCCCCCTGTGAATCCCTAGCCATAATTATCCATTAATCAGCGACGAGCATTTCGCGGGAGCGGTATGCGGGGAGCGAGCAGGAGCAGCCGCTTGCGCCGGAGCAGCGCGACAAGCCGGGGGCATCAACATCCCGGGAAATTGAGCGCGGGACAAACACGCAACAGCCCGCAGTAAGCTTAGTTATCAAGGATCTTACCGAACGGGACTGGGTAAAGTCCGCTGAAATCCCTTCCGTGTGGAAAGGCCGGCCCGTGAAAAAGTATTCTCTGGCAATTTCGTTCAAGGAAATTCTGGCAGTCATAACGAAAGAGAAAAAGAGGGAAGCAAACAATCATCTGGAGATTATCCAGAAACTCCGGGATGAGATCGTTACGGTTCCCGTATGACTTCATATCCGGGCATTTCCCCCCCTTCCCAGAATATTTCCCGAAAAATATGACCGTCATATCCACAGTTATTTTGGCGATTCTCAGTACCGGACAGAGTGAAATAGGTGGCAAAATCCGGGGCTGCCGGAACACCAGGAAGGGCCATTGTATGAGGTGGATTTCAGCCGGATTTTGGCAAACAGGGCGATAATTGGGCATATTCTCCAAAGGAAGTGAAAAGAAGAGATTTACAGGGTTTTCTGGAGAGGGCCGGGATATGAAAGTGGGAAACCGGGCCCTCACAGGGCTTGTTTTCCCCCGGGTATCCGACACCCAAAAAACCCGGAAAAAACAATACATTATGTGGGATAATCGTCTAATAATAAAACGATACGCTCGCAAAGAAGGTATTTTTCCATGCTTGACATCAGGTTTGTACGGGCCAGCCCGGATATCGTAAAAGCCGATCTCCGGAAGAGAAATGATCCTGAGAAAATCCAGTGGGTCGACGACCTGCTTCTTAAGGATGCCCGTTCCCGGGAACTCAAGGTCGAGACGGACGTGCTCCGGCAGCGCCGCAACACCATTGCCCGCGAGATCAATGCCGCAAAGAAAGCCGGGCAGGACGCAGGCGCGCTCATGGCAGAGGCAGCAGCGCTTCCCCAGAAGATCCGCGATCACGATACCGAACAGGAGGAGATCCGCACCACCGTCAAATCCTATCTCATGCGCCTCCCCAACATCCTCCACGAGAGCGTTCCCGTGGGAAAAGACGATACGGAGAATGTCGAGCTCAAAAAAGTCGGCACTCCGCGGACGTTTGACTTCGAGATAAAAAACCACGGCCAGCTCGCATCGGAGCAGGGCTGGGCGGATTTCGAACGGGCAACAAAGACCAGCGGCGCCGGTTTTTATTTCCTGAAAGGCAGTCTCGTCCTCCTGGATCTTGCGCTCCAGCGGTATGCCATCGACCTGCTGGTGAGGAAAGGCTTCACCCCGGTTATCCCGCCCTACATGATCAACCGGACCTCCTACGAAGGCGTGACCGATCTCGGCGACTTCGAGAAAGTCATGTACAAGATCGACGGGGACGATGCTTACCTGATTGCAACGAGCGAGCACCCGATCGGCGCAATGTTCCAGGACGAAATCTTCGAGGAAAAAGACCTGCCCTTAAGGCTTGCGGGAATCTCCCCGTGTTTCCGCCGGGAGATCGGCGCGCATGGCCTGGACACGAAAGGTCTTTTCCGGGTTCACCAGTTCACGAAAGTCGAGCAGTTCGTGTACTGCATGCCGGAGGATTCCTGGCAGATCCATGAGGAACTCCTCGCCAATGCCGAAGAAGTGTTCCAGAGCCTTGGCCTCCCCTACCGGGTGGTCAATATCTGTACAGGCGATATCGGCACGGTTGCTGCAAAGAAATACGATATCGAGGCCTGGATGCCGCGTGAGGATGCGTACAAGGAAGTTGTCTCGTGCAGCAACTGTACCACCTACCAGGCAGTCCGGCTCAATATCAAGGTCCGCGACAAGAGTGAGTTTGAATCCAAGCAGCACCTCCATACCCTGAACTCCACGGCAATCGCAACGTCCCGGGTTATCCGGGCAATCCTTGAAAATTACCAGGAGTCGGACGGGACCGTCGTGGTCCCAAAAGTCCTTGTGCCCTACATGAACGGGCATGAAACGCTCTGATCGAAGGCTTGCAGAACCATAAGCCTGCAAACACTTATTTTATTCAGATAACCTAGATAGATACTAGAACGTGGTTGCATGGCATATCCTGATCTTTACAATGACGAATCGGTACTCCTGAACGCGCAGAATGTCAAAGTCAAATCCGTGACTTTCGAGGCAATCCTCACGACGAAGCGTCTCATCCTTGTGGACAGCAAGAAACACATCATCGCACCCCAGGAGATCCTGCTTGCAACCCTCCGGGATGTTGAGGGAGGAGAAAATGCCATCCGCGACTCAACGCTCACCCTCTCGCTCATCACCAACAGTGGCGCGACAAGGCAGATGATCCTGACATTCTCCAAGACCTCGGGGGGCGACAGGAAGCGCGAGTGCGATGAGTGGATCCGCGTCCTCAAACAGAACCTCTCCCCCACCTTCCAGCACCACGCTGCCCCGGTTGCTCCCGAACCCCCGGCCCCTGCGCCGGCACCGGAACCCATGTACGTGCAGGAAACCCCGGCAGCACCACGGATCGAGATCACCAATGCCCCCCAGCCCAAGAAGAAGATCGAGATCGCCCGCCCCATCAAGAAGATAGTTGAAGTTCCCCCGGCAATGCCAAAACCTGTAGAGACAACCTCGCTTCCCATGGGGTCGTTCTGCAACCGGTGCGGGAACCGCGTGCCCCCGGATTCCGTGTTCTGCAACCGCTGCGGAACTCCCGTAGTAAGAGATCCAGCCCTCACGGTTGTAACTGAGGAACCGGTTCCCGCGCCGTCAATTCCCCCTGCACCGGCACCGGCTCTTCCCGTTTCACCCCCACCACCACCACCCCAGGCCGCAATCCCGCAGATGCATGTCCCGATTCCCCCGCCGGTCTTTGGATCCGTTGCAACCGAGCGCAGGGAGCGGCCCATCGAGCAGGTCATCCACTCTATCGAACCCCTTATTGCAGACTCGGTTCCGCGAACAGAGCCGTCCCCGCTCATCCAGAAGCCCGGTGTCATATCCACGATGGTCACTCACACCGTTACTGAACCTGCACCACCGGAACCGCAGGCCATCCCGTTTGATGCCACGGCTCCCGTTGCCGGTATTCCGTGGCCGGTAATTACTCCCGATGGAACGGCTCCGGCAGCGGAACCTGCGCCGGCAACTGCACAAGCAGCCGAGTCTGCGGCCCCTGTCGCACCAGTGGCACCTGCCGCACCCGAAACTCCTGCGGAGATTCCGCCACCTCCTCCCCCGGCGGCACCAAAATCCTCAAAGAAAAAATACATAGCAATCGCCGTTGCGGTTATTGTTATCCTTGCCGTAATCGGAAGCGTAATTTTGTTTGCGCTCCCTCAGGGCAGTACCCCTCCCGCAACAACAACTCCTGCAACAACGGCGATTCCAACTGCAACCCCTGAGCTTACCGTTAAACCAACTGCAACACCCGCAGAGACCGCAGCGGTTATCTCCTCCCCGACGCCGACCTTGGCAACTCCTGTATCATCCAAAATAGTCATCCCGTCAACAGGAGTCTGGGTCCGGGTGTACTATCCGGATGGCAACTATGCTGCATCGATCGGCACACCGGGAGCGGAAAGCGCAAAGGCTGATACCGGCGAACACATCTACCAGATCTCAACCAGCACCGGCATTGTTGTTGCAAACGTCCAGAAAGTAGATTCAACGGGCAAGGAACTCCTGGTTGAAGTCTATAAGAACGGCAACCTGGTTACACAGAAATCAACGACATCCCCGAAAGGGGTAGTTGAGATCCAGGTTGATCTCAAACCCACCCCAACCCCGACAATTGCCACAACGGCAACAACGGCAAAACCCGTTACAACGGCAACAACCGCCGTGAATGCAACTGCCAACCAGACGGCAAAGGCAACCTGATTTGCCATAACCCTTTTTTTAACATGCAACAGATTGTGCATAAATGCTCTGGAGAAAACCTCGATTTTGATCGCGTTTTTTCTTTTAAAGACATGGGCTTCCTGCAGAACCCATGTTCTAACTTCCAGGTTCTGCCATCATAACGCTCCGCGATATATATGACCGGCGTCATAAACGCTATTTATATCCTGATTCGTGGGAGTAGATGCCAGACAACCTGCACCGCAGGTGTCTGATGCAAGGAACGATAACCATGAAGCAGATCGGAAATTCATTTACGGTCATTGCAGTGCTGGTATGTGCAGCCGTACTGCTTGTACCGATGGCCCAGGCCCAGGAATCCGCAGCCGGATCAGCTCCGGGCCAGGGTGTATCCGGCAATGGTGGCATGAACCCGATGTCAAACCCCCCCTCGGGAAATTCTGGGACCTTGAACGGTCCCGGCGGACAGGATACCGGTAACCATGGAAACAGTGGCATGGATGGCAACAGCGGGGGGGACGGGACGTCTCGTGCACCGCCATCCGATGGGCAGAATCCGGGTGAGGAACTGGGAACGGGAAACATGACCGGCCACGTCCCGCCATCCGGCGGGTTTGGGAATGCAACCTCCCAGCGTAACGGGCCCGGTTTTGGAAACATGAGCCGCCAGGGTCCACCCTCCGAAGGTTTCGGCAATGAAACTGCACCGGGTACCATGCCCGGAGAGACACAGGGTTTTGGAAACATGACTTCTCCTGAGCGACCTGCCGGGGAATTTAGCAACGTGACTTCCCGTGGCGATGCGCAGGGGATGGGAAACATGACGTTCCACGCACCCCCGGCGGGGGATTTCGGGAACTCGACGGCAGCGGGAGATGGACCCGGGGCATTGCAGGGGAGCGGGAATATAACCCATCCGCAACCGGGAAACAACGAGAACCCGGCCGGGCAAAAATCAGTCACGGCCGGTAATGAGGACATTATAGCCCAGATTAAAGCATTGCTCTCAAAACTGTTCTGATACATGGGATGGAGACGGGAAGATCATATCCTTAAAAAAATCCCCCTTTTTCGTATTCCGGTTTTTCCCTGCTCCCGCAACCGGGGGAAAGAGACCTTACCTTATCTGCCGGGTGGCAGGGTAGAACCTGGTGGTGGCAGACACTAACCTTTGGAAGACCTGCGATCAATTACCTGGTTTTTTGGCTTTTTTTTAAATGAACGTGAAAATAAGATCCATCTGTCATGTTTTCAAGGGGGCTGATGTCCCCGTTCCCCATCACAAGAAACGCCGCCACCCCATGCATGGGGGAACATCACCATGACGGTTCAATTTTCCAAATATGAAGATATTTATAAGGTATACGCCAATGGTTGCCTGTAGGCACCCCGTCCAGTTACGGTGCCGGGAGATGCATGATTTATGCAGGAAATAATCAAAAAAATGATCAACGAGGCGATGGCAGCCCAGCACGCCGATGTAGACCAGATAAAAAAGAAGCGCGGGCAGAATTTTGTTATCGATGACTCGAAAGTGTATGTCGATGCAGTCAAAGGCATGAAAGCCGCAGGAGACCAGAGCAAGGCAGTATTTTCTCTCCATACCGATTCGGTTCATGCCCATTATACCATTCTCAAAAATCTGACCACGACCATCCGTCCCGAAGATGATCCTTTTGTTGAACACTACCAGACACCGGTCATTCTCGAGATGCTCTATGATGCGGATCCCAAATTCCGTAAAAGTGTTGAGGTATTTATCAAAGCGGTTACAAAAGCAGAATCTCTTATCGGCAGGGAATCAGCCCGGCGGTATGCGGGTTTTTATGGCCCCACCTGCGTAGTAGACTTTGCGCTGATCCCGGGAAGCAGCAGCAATATTGTCAACCAGATCCTCAAGAACACGGACATCCCGGCATCCCATAAGCAGGCAATCCTGGCTTCAAAATCCTGGGCCATGAACACCTCGTACGGCATTGGCGATGTCTTTGCCCATGCAGTCGAAGGCGGCGCCACCCTTGCCGATGCGGTGAAGCAGGAGATTGCAATGATCCAGTCCATCTATGACACGCCGGTCGATGCGCAGGCAAAGCTCATGGACAGCGTGGGCCAGTCCTCGTTTGACTGCCGGAAATACATGAAGGATTACCGCGCAAAGATGCAGGGTGCGGTCAAGGCATCCCTCAATGAGGGGGTTCATTACGGCAACATCGTGACCGTGCCGGCCTACTGTGTCGGGGACATTGCCCATCACATCTCCCAGTCCACGTTCAACATGTGCAAGGATGACGTGATCATGGCGGTCATTGAATCCGTGACCGAAGTGATGGACAGGACCCTCAAAGCAGCGGCCCCGAAGATGAAGTCCCCGCACGAAGTGTTATCGGTTGCAACCGGCTCTTCGGCCAGTGCTGCCGAGTATATCCTTGAACTCGACGGGTTCAATGCCATCATGGTCGTGGACATGCTCACGAAACGCTACCACAACTATGTCCAGCTCTATCCGAAACGGGGTGCAGCCATCGAGCTCCACAACTGCGACTTCATGGACATGATCTACCGTGGATGGAAGATGGTGGACAAGGCCCGGAGGATGCAGAGCAGCGAGCCCGGTCTGGTAACTCCAAAGGTTGGCGGATTCGATGTTGATCTCTCACCCATCCTGAAGAACGAGGTGCTCGCAAACCCGCAGCGGTACGCATATCCTGCCTGTGCCATGACCGTCCGCTTCTCGGCCATGATGCGCCTCTCCGACTACCCGTGCCTACTCACGAGTGAACCCGTGACAGCAACACTTATGACAAATATTATCGCTTTAAACAAAGAAATTGCTGCAGCTCCTGCACGAATCTGCAAAGACTGTGCCTCAGCAGCCTTAATGGATTTCCGGCACTGCTCGTGCCAGTGGAAAGAGGCGGTCTGAAAACCTGTACTGGAGAGATGGAGTTCAAAATGAAGTGTTACGTCTGTGCTAAAGAAGGAAAAGAGACCGATGCCGTTGCAGTCTGTGTTGCCTGCGGTATGGGAACCTGCATGAAGCATACGGTCCGGAAAGACGTTGATGTCTGGGAAGGAAGCTATCCTCTTCCCTCACGAAAACTCCCCACCAGGATGCCACGGATGCTCTGCCCTGATTGCAGTAATGCGTTTGGGGAGGGCAAGTAATGGCATCGCTGACCTGCCGCAGCCTTACGGAATGTGTAGGAACCCTGCTCCTTGTGTATTTTGGGGCGGGTGCTGCGGCCATAACGCTGATGATCGCTCACGGGACCAAACCGGCATCGTCGTTCAACATAGGTATCGGCCAGCTCGGCGGGCTCGGAGACTGGTTTGCCATAGGTATCTCGTTTGGTATCGTGATTGCCGCGGTCATCTATGCGCTTGGCCGGGTTTCAGGGGCACATATCAACCCTGCAGTAACGATTGCCCTGTGGGCAACGAAACGGTTCTCGCTCGGGGAGACCGTGGCATACGTACTTGCCCAGTGTATCGGCGCAGCAATCGGAAGTACGCTCTTCTTCTTAACGGTTGGAATGGACGCGGTGACTATCGGGGGTCTTGGAGCAACGGCACCCTTCCCCGGTATCGGGTACGGGCAGGCAATCCTTGTTGAGGCAATTGCAACCTTTGTCCTGATGCTTGTCATCATGGGCGTTGCTGTTGACAAGCGTGCCCCAACAGGTTTTGCGGGACTCATTATCGGTCTCACGGTTGCCGGTATGATCACCGCAACCGGCAATATTGCGGGAGCGTCCCTCAACCCGGCCCGGACATTTGGCCCCTATATCATGGACTTTCTTTTGGGAGGTCCGAACCTCTGGACATTCTTCCCGATCTACATAATAGGCCCGGTTGTCGGCGCGATTGTTGCAGCAGTTTTCTATGACCGGATTACCGCGGAACAATAACAGGTTTCTTTTTTTTATACCAAAAACCGGCATATCTGACGGGAGATTTCCCTCAGAAAAAATAATTTGACAAAAGATCCACCCGTGAAGAGGGTTACTTTTTCTCTTCCCCGTACGTGCCGGTATAGGATGGTTTGAGAAGGATCTTTGTCCCTTCCATCCAGAGATCCCGAATCTCGTTCTGGAACATCCAGACCATCTCATAATTCTGGAGGCCCGAGTACAGGGCCACCATCAGGAGGGCAAGTGTATGGGGGTCTGCCTGGGTCTGGATGAAATGCCGTTTCTTTTCTCTCTTGATTGCCTCTTCAAACGTGGAGACGAGTCCCATATAATATTCCCGGGTTGCATGCCGGACATCAGAATTCCGGGCAGCAAGGGCAAACATCTCAAAAAAAATTGCCCGCTGCCGGTCATCGGTTAAGGAGAACCGTTCGAACAGATTTGAGAAGACATCTTCGATGGGACGGTTATAAAACGATTCAAAACCTGTCCGCTCAATAGTATCCTGGAATTTTTTTAAGACCGCAGCAACAAGTTCCTCTTTACTCTTGAAGTACCAGTAGACCGCACCTTTGGTAACGTTAAGTTTTTTTGCCACATCATCTATCGTCATCTGATCGCAGCCGCGTTCTGCGATAACATCCATTGCGGCTTCTATGATGCGGCGTTTTGCATCCTCTTTATATTCCGGGATTACCTTGGGCATTGCTTCTCATATTCACTACTCCCGTGAGATGTAAAAAACATTGCATCCGGATAAAATACAAACCGTTTGGTATTTATACATTCCAATTAGTATGTTATTTTACAAGAGGGTATGTGATTTGCCATGAGATTGGATATATCACCCGCGGGAAATTATGGGCCCGAAAGCCCAAGCCGGATGGCGGAAGGAATTGCCCTGCAGCGGTTCGCTGAATCGATGCTGCCGGAAGATATGCGGATTTTTTACGATCCGTATGCAGTCTATTTCCTAAATCCCGCTCTGCTTGCCTGGGGAAAGACCCATCCCGCTGAAGCGAAAGCGATGGCAGATGAGATAGAAGAGGCTATGCCCGGGTGGAGCAACACCATCCGTGCCCGGGTCCGTTTTTTTGACGAAATTTGCGAGAATGCTCCGGGTGAAGGATTTAACCAGCTGGTGATCCTGGGTGCCGGGTATGATACCCGGGCGTACCGGATCGGGACGCTGAAGGACCGGGTCAGGATCTTCGAGATCGACCGGGCGGAGACGCAGGCAAGAAAAACTGCAATCCTTGAACGGGTTCTTGGCGAACCGATGTCTCATGTCTCATTTATCCCGATAGACCTCGGACATGAGCACTGCTGGCAGGCCCTGGAAGGGGCCGGCTGGTCTCCGGATCAAAAGACCCTTTTCCTTCTCGAAGGGCTCGTGATGTACCTTCCCCGCCCGGTAGTGGCGGACCTGTTTTCCGGCCTTTGCCAGAATGCCGGGGCAGGCAGTGCCGTGCTTTTTGATTTCATCCCGCAGTCAATGGCGGACGGGTCATCTGAGGCAGAGGGCGGCCGGAAGATCCGGGCCTATACCATCCTGGCTGGTGAGCCGCTCCAGTCGGGTTTTGAAAAGGACGAGATCGTACCTTTCCTCGCGAGCCATGGCTTTACCGGTATTCAGGTGATACCCTCCCGGGATTTCGGGAGGATGTACTACTCCGGAAAAAATGCGGACCGGAAGATATCCGGCCTCATGACGCTCGCATATGCAACGATTCCCGGGCCGGAACAGGCAACGGGCGGAGATGAATGAGCATGAGTATCAAAGTCGATATCAACCAGATCGACCCTGGCATCCCGCACAACCGGATCCTGATCACCGGTATAATCTGTTCCGTTGCATTCCTCTATTGTACGTATCTCAATGACCTGACGAACTCAGATCTCTTCTCATTTTTCGGGGGTCTTGCCGCACTTGGTGCACTGTGGTGGGGATCGGACACGATTAAGATCCTGAACAGTTACGGTCTTGGTACGGGTGTCCCGTCCGCGGGAATGATCGGATTCGGAGCGGGTGTGGGGGGGATGCTCCTCTCGACATGTTCCGGTTTTTTCGCCCCCCTGGTTGCCGTTATTGTGGCAATGATCACGGGTCTTGTACTCGGGTACCTCTCAAATCACGTCCTGAATATGAACATCCCTGTCATGGCCCGGTCCCTGATGGAGCTCGCCGTTGTCGGGGCGCTGACGCTTCTCGGCCTTACCGCAATGATCACCGGCGGTTTTACGTTTGCCGGCCTTGTTCGTGGCACGGATCACCTGTTTCTTACCGGCGGTGTTATTTTTGTTGTATTTATCCTGGGTGCAATTGCTCTCCAGCATCCCTGGAACGCGGTGCTGCCAACCGGTAAACAGGACCGGATGTTCATGCTTGCCCTGGAGTGCGGTTTTCTGACGCTGATGATGGCCGCAATCCTGTCCTTTGTATTCCTGAGTGCCGCTGCTGCGGGAATCTCTCTCGTAATTGCAGTAATTGGCTGGGGGTATACATACTCCCAATATTTTGCGCTGTGCAGGCGTGATGCCGCTTCATGGCTCGACACAAAACCGATCCCGGAGACTGGTGGGCATGATCCATGACAACCCGGTACCCGTTTTTTCTGGATCTTATCTTGACACGGGCTATATTTTCGGGGTTTCTGCATTCACCTGCTGTCATAACTGTACGAGAAGAAACAACTGTCCGAAAAAAGTCCGGAAATGGAAGTGCACCAAAAAACAGAGTACCTGCAATTCCTGCACCCGGTGGAGCGAGCGGGGATGTAAGAAATTCAGGCTGGACTGGTCGATCCTGAACATCTGATTACGGAGAAAACAGACATGAACGGAAAAAAACGGATTGATCCTGGAACGTACGTCAACTTCGACGTCATCTATGGCCGGACAACCGGCACCTGCTGCTGGGGCTGTGCCAAGCGGGACGACTGCCCGATGGAAGCGGTTGGCCGGAGATGCAGGAAAGATCATACCACCTGCCCGGAGTGCACGTGGTGGGGAGTGCGGGGGTGCTTCCTCTTTGCAATTGACCGTTCGCTCCTGAAAATGTGAAAGAAAACAACTTGATAACAAAAAAATGAGAAGGAACTCTATGTCAACGTCAAAACACTCTGATATTCGCATCCTTCCTCCGCGGTTCGAGGGGCTCATGGAATCCGATGACCCGACGCTGCTCGGAATGATTCGGACTCCGTTATCTCTCGATGCCAGTAAGTTAACCGGAAAACTCCGGGACGGGATAGCAGGAGCGCGTTACGTATTGATCAAAAAGATCATTTTTTCACTTGGACAAATCCTGATCTCCTTATCGGACCTGAGTTTGATGCCCTTGGATACGGCGAGACAAAATGAGCGATTCACTGAACCGTAACATGACTGATAGCAGCGAAGCAGCTGAAGATATCTTCCGGATTGCGTGCCTGCTTAAATCTGCCCGGACCAGAGGCGAACTAGGAGAGATCCTTTCTCGGGAAGTACAGAAATATTCTCTCAATGACCTCCAGATCCTTGGGGGAAAAATGAATACAGAGATAGAACATCTGCCTTCTACCTATCGAAAGGCCATGGTCCAGCTTCGGGACCATGTATTCACGTGTCACCATCATCTTATTGTTCTTCACCGTAGCGGAGAATTTGCAAGACTCACTGCACCTGTTGGCAACCGGAAGCGGTTCGAAGCATTCTGCAATATGCTCCCTTCGGGTATGTTTGCGGTGATCGATACCAGCGAAGGGACCCTCCATCTCAAAAAACTTAGTTTCCTTTTCTACTATCTTCTCGCAGCGTTCACTATGTTTGTTCTCGAAGAACCGGCCCATCCGGTGGGAACGCGGTTTCCCGGGGGATATAATGTGGAGATGAAAGGAAGTGTGTATTACTGCCCGGTTCGGGATAAGGAGAAAGAAGTTTTTTACTCGCTGTGTAATTTCTGCCCTGCTCTCCAGGGAGGAGAGCACAGGAACTCATCAACAAAGTAGGAACCTGAATATGAAGACAACACCAACCACAACCATGACAAAACCGTCCGCAACCGTATCATCGGCCGGCGGCCTGAAATTTGTAGCAACAACGAACATGGGCAATGAGATATTCTTTGAGCCGGGCCCGGCACTTGGCGGGAGCGGGAAGTACCCCAACCCGATGGAGTATTATATTGCATCGATCGGGGGATGTGCAGCAATCAAGACCACAATCGATCTTGCTGCCATGGGAACCCCCCCAGTGTCGTTGTCAGTGAACGTTGACTGTACCCGGAGCGAGACGCTTCCCCAGATTCTCAGGACAATTCACGTGACCTTCACCCTGAAAGGAAACCTGGACAACGCAAAGGTGGCTGCGGTGATTGAACATGTCATGACGCTCCATTGCCAGGTTGCCGTGATGGCGGCCGCTTCCGCGAAAATGACCTGGGAGTACCGGATTGAACCCTGCTGACAGCAGTTATGAGGTTTTTTTTGTATTCCGCTCCATACACTTCAGGCAGAACCGGGTGAACATGATGAATGACGGTAAGAAAGAATCAGGGGATTTCGCATTCCTCGTGCAGGCAGCCCGCGCGCTCGGTGCTGCTGATGCCAAAGTTATCCCCGCATCGGATGTGATTGTCGAAAACCGCGTGCCCCTGAAGTGCCGGGCCGGCTGCATCGGGTACGGCAAAAAACTCACCTGCCCGCCCAACGTCCCAACCCCTGACGAGTTCCGGAAGATCCTCTCGGAGTACCGGTACGCCCTGCTCGTGAAATTTATCTCGCCGGCAAAAGCCGAACCGGATGTGATCTGCTCGATCTACCGGTACTGGCTCGACCCGGAAGCCCCGGCGGATAAGAAAGAGCAGGCAACGCAGTTCTGGAAAGATCATTTCAATGGCACCGGTGCGTTCGCCCCGATGATGCTCGAACTGGAGAAGACCGCGTTCAATGCCGGCAATCCCTTAGCCCTTGCCTTTGTCAACGGCTCGTGTCGGCTCTGCGAGACCTGCAACGTGAAGGCCGGTATCTGCGTTCATCCCACACAGGCCCGGATTCCCGAGCATGCCGTTGGCGTCAACATGGTGAAGACTGCAGAAAAGGCGGGAATGCCGATACGTTTCCCCGTGCAGGGAAACCCGGAGCTTATGGCGCTCCTGCTTATCGATTAACGGGTGAAAAGACCATGACTGAACATCTGTTAAGACCGGCCGATCGTGTGGAAATCACCGTTCTTGTCGATAACTACATTGATATCTTTGTGCCGCCCTCAACTCCCGTTGACCACCGTCTTCCGTTCAACACGGGCCGCCAGATCCTGGCTGAGCACGGCCTCTCCTGCTTTGTCCGGGTATTCTCCGGCAAAAAGGAGCACGCGATCCTGCTCGATGCCGGGCTGTCCCGGGAATGCATGGCATGGAATGCCCGGCAGCTGGGCATCCCGCTTGCCGGCGCAGAGGCGGTGGTTCTGAGCCACGGGCACTTCGATCATATCGGCGGGCTTGAAGGAGTCTTCTCCGGGGCAGGACGGCAGATACCGCTCGTTGTCCACCCGGATGCTTTCCTGAAACGGCGGTTGAACGGCCCGAATGGTATTGCTGCGCTTCCCCAGCTGGACGCGGTAGTGCTGAAAAAATCCGGGGCTGATATCCTCAAGCGCACCGGACCCTCGAGACTCGCTGGTGGCCACCTGATCGTGACCGGGGAAGTGGAGCGGAAGACCGATTTCGAGAACGGTATGCCCGGGATGGAGATGTTTGTCAGTGACCGGTGGCAGGCCGATCCTATCCGGGATGACCAGGCACTCGTGATCAACGTGAAGGATAAGGGGCTTGTCATCATAAGTGGCTGTGCCCATGCCGGGATCATCAACACGGTGGAGTACGCGAGGAAGATAACCGGGGTCGATTTGGTCCATGCAGTTTTAGGCGGGTTCCATCTCACCGGCCCGGCATTTGCACCGGTAATCCAGCCAACCATTGATGCCATGAAACGGATCAACCCGGATTACGTTGTACCCATGCACTGCACCGGGTGGGATGCAATCAACCGGTTCATGGCAGCGATGCCGGGGAAATGCATCCTGAACACAACCGGGACAACCTACGTGTTCTGAACGCGGTTGTAAACATACTTGTTAATCCCTTTTTCGTATTGGATATTTTTTATTTTTTATTTTTTTTTTGGGGGGGGGTAATGTACTATTCCAACCCCTGAATCCAGGAAGGATTTACAGAGTGAAAAAAGGTAAAAAAAACATGCCTGAAATTTAAATCAAAAAAGGAAATTCGTTTTGGAGCGGAAAGACTGACGCTCAAGGGGCTTCGCCCCGCAGCTATGGCGCCCCGGTTGCGATAGTGCTGCATTACCTGAATCGGGATTTTTGGTAATACCGGGGAATCGCATGCGCCCCCGCCCCCAATGGGGGCAAGGCTGGCGCAAATGGGGGCCGGACAATTGTAAAAGATAGATGGCAGGGGCTGGATTGGCACTTTACCCTTTTTTTTGAGCGATACTTCACTCATGAACAGGATTAAAATTTCCTGGCTTCCATGAGTGGCATGAACATATCCATACCTTCCCGATCCTTCTCATCAGAAAAATTCTATAGCACTGCCCGCACAGGTGAATACTACAAAATGGCAGGTTTCCCATGAAAAAAATAACAGGTATTTTCGTAATCGTTCTGTGCCTGGCTTCCCTGGCAATACCGGTACTTGCGGCGGGTAAGGAGGGCAATGGAATTCATGCAGGGGTTGTCATTGCCGGTGGCGGGGATGACAATGAGTCCCCGGGTGGCAAACCGGTTGCAGAGCCCGGCGGGAAAAATACGACCTCATATGACAAAGAACCACGGGAAACCCCGGTAAAAATCCAGAAGAATGCAACGGTTGCAGTCCGGAATAATTCAGCTCTGCGTGAGAACCTCCAGAAGAACCGTATGGAATATGCAGCCTCCCTTGCCAATTCCAGCTCCGGCAAGGCCGGGTGGATGAAAAATGAGAATGACATCAGCGTTGCGGTCCATTCGCTTCTTGCCATGGAGAACGTAACCGGAGGTATCGGCCCTCAGATATCGGAGATCGCCCGGACCTTCAATAATTCCGTTCAGTCAACCTTCCGGCTTGAAGAGCGTATCCAGAACCGGGATGCGTTCAGCAGGCTTTTCTTTGGCGGGGACCAGCCGGCCGCCCGGGAACTTGCCAACATTACTTCTGAAAACCAGGTCCGTATCATGCAGATCCAGCAGCTCGTGAACACAACGGAGATGGATGCGGAGACCCGTACTTTAATGGAAGAGCAGATCCGGGCATTGGACCAGAATGTGGCGGAATGGCAGCGCCTTGCAGCACAGGAGCAGAATGACCACGGGCTGTTCGGCTGGATTGGCCGCTAGTCTTTCCGACCGTTCTGTTTTTCCACTTCAAATCGTTTTCTTTTTGGCGCCTTCACCATATCCGGTCATATTTTTCCCGGTATTTTTTCCAAAAGAAAGTTCATGCCGGATCCCGTGCAAATTCGCTGGGGGTACCAGAAACCCGGAAAGAAACGAAACTCTTATCTGAAATCCTTCCAATTGCTTCCATTATCACTGGAGAATCGGGCATGGCGGGTAAAATTGGGTGGGAGAAATCCCGTGTGGCTATACTGATCCTTTTGGCGATCCTCTTCAGTCTTGTTCTTGCTGCCGGATGCAGTCAGACTGCTGCAACGCCAGGAATCGTGAAAACCGATGCAGGCACAATCTCGGGAATAACGGATAATGGGATCACCGCATATCGGGGCATTCCCTACGCGGCTCCACCCACCGGAAACCTCCGGTGGAAACCCCCGGCAGAAGCAAAACCCTGGAACGGCGTGATGAACGCAACGTCCTTTGGGGCAATCTGTCCCCAGAACGTTTCAGACAATTCTTCAACGGGAACAAAAGCCCAAGCCATGAGCGAAGACTGTCTGTACCTGAATGTCTGGACACCGGCAAAGGATCCCTCAGAGAAACTGCCTGTTATGGTTTTCATCCATGGCGGGGCTTTCATCCAGGGGGCCGGCTCCCTCCCGCTGTACGATGGCAGCGCACTGGCAAAGAGAGGGGTGATCGTTGTCACGCTCAACTACCGGCTCGGAGCTCTTGGGTTCCTTGCCCACCCGGCGCTTGCCAACGAATCGGCCAATAACTCTTCGGGCAATTACGGTCTCCAGGACCAGCAGGCCGCCCTGAAATGGGTGCAGCGGAATATCGGGGCGTTTGGCGGTGATCCCTCCCGTGTAACTGTCTTCGGGGAATCGGCAGGGGCAACAAGCATCCTTTCCCACCTCTCAAGCCCGCAGGGTAACGGTCTCTTCCGGCAGGCCATTGTTGAGAGCGGGCCGCTCTGGACAAATGGCTCTTCTTTAAATATTGTCAGTTCCCGGGTTCAAGCCGAACAGGACAGCATGGAATTTGCCCGCACGCTGGGGTATACCGGGCCGGATGCGATCCGGCAGATGCGTGCACTGGACGCGATGACTCTTGTCAATGCAACACCCCATCCCAAATCAGCGTTCTGGGCCACCCACACCCTGAAGTTCAAGCCATCGGTTGACGGGTATATCCTTCCTTTTGCTCCTGAGGACCAATTCCTGAACGGAAAGCAGAACCCGGTCCCGCTCATTATCGGGACCAATGCCGATGAAGGAACAACGCTTGCAGCACAGACGGGTTTGAATGTCCCGGGGTACGAACGCTATATCCGGGACCGGTTCGGGAGGTATGCCGATGAAGTTCTTGGAGCGTACCCGGCAAAAACAGAAGGAGAGGTCCAGTACCAGATGGAACGGATTATGAACGACTTTGACTTTGCAGCAGCAGCAGAGATCATTGCCGGATCGAACGCCGGGATTGGCCAGGAAACCTGGTTGTACCGGTTCTCGTACGAGATGCCCGGCCAGCCGATGGGGACATTCCATGGCAGTGAACTATATTTTGTCTTCCGGCCGGCCGCAATGGACCCGGATCCCGTGAGCCGGAACGTTTCGGACAGGATGATGGAGTACTGGACGCAGTTTGCCCGGAGCGGCAGCCCGGATGGCGGGAAGAACGTTACGTGGCCGCAGTACACTCCTGCAACCGGAAAATACCTTGATATCGGGGAATTCCCCGTACAAAAAACCGGATATTGAGTGTGGGGGCGTTCCCCGGTCACATTTTTGACTGGTCTTTGGGCATTGCCGTACCGTTGAATCCCGGGCGTTTCGCACCAATGCCGAGCATAGGGTCCCGTTTCTTCTGGCGGGGCTTGTCCCCCGGTTTTGCCTCGGGAACTTTTGCAAGGAAACATTCGACCGGGTCCCTGCCGCCGGCGCAGGTCCGGTCCTTGAACTCCGAGCACTCCTCGCAGGTCGGCACCAGGGTCGGCAGCAGCGAGGGGAAATGGTTCTTCCAGAGCGTTGCATCAATCTTCCCGGTTTCGAGGAAACGCTGGATATGCCGTGCCGTATACTTCATGCCGGGAGTATGGGCGGCCCGGGGATTTATAGAATGAGGATGGGAATATGGTAATTTTACCGTAAAGAAATTCTTCCGTAAAAATGATAACCGGGTGAATGTTCCAACGGGGCAGGATCTCCCAAATCCTTTTCAACACCTTCTTTTAATGTTACATACGGAATACAGGGGCGTGCAGCGGCAGCGTGATTACGGTATTGTATGTCGATGACGAACCGGACCTGCAGCTTTCGGATTCCGGGGATTATACCGCAGGCAAAAAAATGGGTAATGATACAACAGGGCTTACTCCCGGTTTCCTGTATCGGCCCGGTACACGAGAAACCGGTCCTTCAAGAGACCGTATATCGTTTTTTTCTAAAAATCCCCTTCAGGAATTCCTCCGGTAGTACGAACCGGATCTGGTACTCCTATAAGAATTCATAGCATCCTTCACGGGAATAATATCGCAGTACGCGGATAAGATCCTCCCCTAACCATCAGACCAATATATACTCTTTTCACCAGCATCTGATTCTGATCATCCAGGAAAAGGAGGTCTACACCATGCAGATTACAAAATCCATCCGACGTTCCATAGGAACCGTCCTCCTTACTGCAGGACTCGCATATCCGGCGTGTGCCGCAGTGTGCCCGAAAGGGATAGGCGGATGCACCTCTCCGGGAAGGTGTTTCCTGTTCCTGGATGCCGATGGCAACAGTTTATGCGATTATACCGGACGGACCGGTTCTCAGACCGTGTCAAATGCCATTCCTTCCGGGCCTGGAACCTCTGCCCAGGTACCGGCAGCACCGCAACCGGATATATCCGCAACTCAAATGCCGGTACCGACAATGAGTTCGGTATCAGCGGATACAACAAACACTGTTATTCAGCAGACAACGTCCGGGGGATTTCTGGAAACCATCCACGTATCCGCGTTCCTGTCCGGCGTGATCTTATTCCTTGTCTTCACCGGTATCATCTTCGCTCTCCTGATGGCACGACTGCCCGGGACTCGTAAACAGGAAACCGGGACGGCACTTGCCCTTGTATCGCTTTTCGGCCTTAACCTTTCGCTGGTTGCGACTTCACTTCTCGCGGGGGGTACCGCGGTTGGAATCACATCCTCCCTGATCTACATGGTGGCTGGCCCGCTGCTCGTTGCATACCTTTGGCATGCCGGCAGGATGACCCAACGGATCATACTCCTATTAGCAGGGCTTGCCACGTTTGCCGGTTTCGTATTCCTGTCGCCGATAATGCCCCTGGAACTCGGGGGAATTGTGAATGTAATTACCGGAACCTCGGCTCTCAGTATTGCTATTATCGTGATCTGTGCTGTTATCCTGCTTGCACTCCTTGTGGGCCGGACGTTCTGCGGGAGCGTCTGCCCGGTGGGATCCCTGCAGGAACTGGCGTATATCATTCCGGTGAAAAAAATTGTTCCCCGTAAGAAAGAAATTCTTGAATTAATCCGGCTTGTCTTCTTCATAGCAACCGCGGCTGCTGCCATCTCTCTCATCGACCTGATGGCGTATACTGGCCTGTACGATCTCTTCTCTCTCACGCTCACTGCGGGATTTGCCGTTGCCGCAGGACTCATACTGCTCTCGGCATTCCTGTACCGTCCGGTCTGCCGGATTCTCTGCCCGTTTGGCGTCCTCTTCTCGATGTTTGCGGAGTTCAGCTGGTTCCGGCTGCAACGCACAGAGACCTGTATCGGGTGCAAAAAATGCGAGAGGGCCTGCCCTGCATCAACAGCTGGCAGGAACGATGGGAAACGGGAGTGCTATCTCTGCGGCCGGTGTACGGAAGCCTGCCCGGTACCAACAGCACTCAGGTACGGCCGGTGATTTCTGCCGCGATCACAGTTTCGGATCCTGTTGGGATTATGAATAAGCAGCTCGGTAAAAACGAACCTGCACGCAGGTTCACACCCGGACTATGAAAATTGTGTAAATAAAAACGCATTTTGTGGGCAGCGAGGACAGATCGGATTTTTACCATCTGATCCTGTCAAAGACCGGAGTCATCCCGGCACTCCAAAAAGCGTTCCTGAATGCGCTGGAGAGAGGGGATAACGATCCATCCCGCTGGAAAACAAGAAAACATTGGAACAAGATTGCATAAAGCCATAAGATCCAAAAGTCAAAAGCCGGTTTTTTTTGGACAGCGATACCGGTTTTCCGCACCTTTGCAGCGAGCGTTTAATTAATTCATCACCGTCCCAATAAGTATGTGATACTATGTCGAAACGGGCCGTTGATATGACATTCCAGGCGATCTACACGCTTACGGACCTCCGGGTATTGTTCCGGGAGACCGCACCCACCCATGCGCTTGATCCCCGCCAGCGGGCAGAAGCCGAACGGCTGCTCCAGAACCTTGAGCGGCAGGTTGCCTCGCTCAAACAGGAGATGCTGAAATGAGATGCGCAAATGGCATTGAAGCGCGGCAGGTCGACGAACTGTTCATCAACATCGATCCGATCCAGGCCGCCGGCCGGCTCACTGCCGATGCCATGAAAGCAGTCATGGCTTACGGGGACGGGTACTCGGTCTGCGACAACTGCCGCAAGCCAAACCGGCTCGACTACATCAGTAAACCCCCTATTGCTGAATTCCACAAGGATGTGGCATCCTGGCTTGGCATGGATACGGTCCGTACGGTTCCCGGTGCCCGCCGGGGATTCCAGGCAGTTGCAAATACGTACGTGCAGAAAGGCGACCCGGTCCTCCTCACCTCATTATCCCACTATACTGAATTCATGGCGGTTGAAGAAGCAGGGGGAATTCCCCGGGAGATCCCTGCCGACAGCAACAAAATTATTACTGCTGATGCAGCCGCGATGAAAATCGAAGAAGTCAAACGGGAATTCGGCCGTCCGCCCGTTCTTGCCTTTATAGATCATGTGGATTACCAGTTTGGCAATATGCACGATATCCGGTCAATTGCAAAAGTTACCCGCGAGAACGATGTCCCGATCGTGTACAATGGCGCATACACGGTTGGAACGCTGCCGGTGAACGGCAAAGATCTCGGTGTCGATTTCATTGTCGGGTCGGGTCACAAGAGCATGGCAGCACCGGCCCCCTCCGGCATTCTTGCGGCAACTGCCGAGCGTGCGGCCGAAGTATTCCGCACGACAACCATTGTCGGTGATGTCACGAACAGGAAATTCGGGATCAAGGAGCCCGAGATGATGGGCTGTACTCTCATGGGGGCAACCCTCATCGGCATGATGGCCTCATTTCCGCACGTAAAAGAACGGGTGAAACATTTCGATAAGGAACTGGAAAATAACCGGATCGTTCTCGATGCACTGCTTTCCATTGAGGGGACGAAGATCCTTTCAGAATTTCCCCGCAAACACACGATGACCCGGATCGACACCATAGCATCCTTCGATAAGGTCGCAGAATCCCACAAGAAGCGGGGCTTCTATCTTTCAGGCGCCCTTGAGGAAAAAGGGGTGACCGGCATTATCCCCGGGGCAACGAAAGTCTGGAAATTCAATACCTATGGCATGACCCGCATCCAGGCAGAATATCTCGGGAAGGTATTTGTCGATATTGCCCGCGAGAACGGCCTTGTGGTAAACCCGTAACGAAAAATCCGAAGATCGGAACATCTCACCCTCCATTTTTCTCTCCTCTCTTCTGAAATACCGGAAATAATCCTTTTTGCCGGCCCATAACAAATATTCTCTAAAAAACCAGTATCAGGATCTCCCGGCCGGGCAGGTAATATTATTACCAGCGATAGCCTACGAATCCGATGAACAGGATTGTATCTCCCTGACGGTTACAGGAGTCTTGGTACGGATGCTTGATAAAACCGATCTTACAAAAACTGCTGATGAGAGCACCTACGAAAAGACGCTCACGTCATTAAAAGAACGCCTTGGCATCCTCCAGCGCTCCCTGCGAGACCAGAATGTCCCAACCGTCATCGTCATTGAGGGCTGGAACGCTGCCGGCATCACCATGGCCGTCCATGAGATCGTCCAGGCTCTGGACCCCCGGGGATTTGCCCTCCATGCCATAGAGAAGCCCACCGAGGAGGAGAAGGCCCACCCGTTTTTCTGGAGATTCTGGCTTCGGACACCTCCCCGCGGGCGTATCGGGCTTTTTGCACGGAGCTGGTACAGCCGGGCGCTCTCGGAAGAGATGCAGAAACACACCTGGGAAAAATCCATGCTGGAGCCGGCAGTCCGGATAAATAATTTCGAGAAGAAACTGCACGATGACGGCACGATAATCCTCAAATTTTTCCTGCATATCACAAAGGAGGAACAGAAGCGGCGTCTTGAGGAGCGTGAACGAAATCCCCTCACCGCGTGGCTTGTCACACCGTCAATATGGAATGTCCACCGGCATTATGAGAACACGTATCCCCTGATCGATGAATTTCTTGAAAAAACCAACACCGAGTATGCTCCCTGGACCATCATTGAAGCAACCGACCGGCAATATGCGATCCTGAAAGTATACTCAATGATTGTGAAAAACCTGGAAAAAAGAGAGGAAGCCGGTAAAGAGACAAGAGCCAAAAAATTAAAACAGAAAGATCCCACCCGACCCAGGAAAAACCCGGTTATACGAAAATCCACGCCGGATAACGGGTACTCAAAGGAAGAATGCCAGCAGACCTTAAACAATCTCCAGATTGAGATGCTCGAGCTGCATTACCTTCTTTTCAAGAGGAAGATCCCCTTCATCATAGCCTACGAGGGGTGGGATGCAGCCGGAAAAGGCGGGAATATCACCCGGGTCACGCGATATATGAACCCGCTTGGATATTACGTGGTTCCTGTTGCCGCTCCCACTGAACACGAAAAACAGTACCACTACCTGAGACGGTTCATCAAACATTTTCCCACCGGTGGCGATATCGCAATCTTTGACCGGAGCTGGTACGGCCGGGTGCTTGTTGAGCGCGTGGAAAAATACTGTACAGAATCCGACTGGCAGCGGGCCTATGGCGAGATCAACGACATGGAAGAAGATTTCATATCTTCCACGGGCGGAGGGATGGTAAAGTTCTGGCTCGAGATAAGCAAGGATGAGCAGCTCAAACGCTTCCAGCAGCGGGCAAGTGATCCTCTCAAAAAATACAAGATCACCGATGATGACTGGAGAAACCGGGAAAAATGGGATCTGTATGAAGAGGCGGTTGATGAGATGCTGGCAAGGACGAGCACGGAGTATGCTCCCTGGACCGTTATTGAATCGAATGATAAATGGTATGCCCGGGTCAAGGCCCTGAACACGGTTATCCAGACCGCAAGGAAACTTCTATGAGCGGGTTGCCAGGAAAAATTCGCATTATTCGTTCTCTGATGAAATTCTGCACAGAGACACGAATTTGTCGTGAACCAAGAGGATCTCCCCCCGGGTCGTTTATCCCACTGAGGGGTAGGGAGTCATGCTCCTTTCTTCCTGAAAAATAAACACATACAAAAAAAGTGGCTATTCTTGGGAGATGAGCTATGCTCACAATTGATCTCAAAATGAATCCAGGATTTGGTTTTTTTATAGTCTGTGAGGAACCGGTCTTGTGCGTTTCAACAGAGCCGGTTATTCTGTAATCGTACCATTCAGCGCATTGACAAACCGCACATCCGAACAGGCCAGATTCACCAGCTTTGCGATTTCCATCTGATCTTCAAATTCCCGGACCTCATCAAGCACCGCCGCAGTTGCCGGCATCTTCGGCACTGCACGGCAGGCCAGGTCCCCGGGCGTTGCATCGAAAGTCCCGATCCGGCGGGCAAGGGTGATCGTATCTTCCTTGTCATAGGTGATAAGCGGGCGGAGGACCGGAACGCTCACTGCATCGGAGATAACCGCGAGATTCGGAAGGGTCTGGGAAGCCACCTGGCCGAGATTTTCTCCGGTAACGATTGCCTGTGCTCCTTCTTTTGTCATCAGTTCTCCGGCAACCCGCTGCATGAACCGCTTGCAGATAACGCAGCGGTACCGGGGCGGGACTTTCAGCCGGCTCATCTCATCGAACAGCAGTTCGTTCCTGGCAATCACCATCGACAGGTTGTTTCCGGCACACCAGAAAGAGAGTTTGCGGTGATTTTCAATTGCAGCGGAAGTCACGTCACTCCCGGCCCATCGCCCGGCATCAAGGTACAGGTGGGTAATCTCGCATCCCCGCTTCATCATCAGCCACGACGCCACCGGGGAATCAATACCGGACGAGAGCAGGACAAGCGCCCGTCCCTGGGTGCCCCAGGGCAGACCCCCGGGTCCCTTTATGCGGGAATCATAAACAAGGCCGCCAAAATCCCGCACTTCAACAAATACCTCGTACTCGGGAGTGCCGAGATCTACGGTGAGATTGGGGATGGTATCGAAGATATCAGAACCAATCCGGGCGCCGAGTTCCTGGCTGTCCAGCCCGGTCTTGTACTGGCGTTTTGCGCGAACGGCAAACGTTTTTCCGGACGTCAGGTGTTCAGATGCAAGCCTGACTGCACTGCGGGAAAGTGCATCGTATTCGCTGCTGGTAAGGATACAGATACTGACATCGATGATTCCAAATACCCGGGATACGATATCCGCAGTTTTTACCGGATCAGCCGTGTGGATCAGGATACGTCCGCGGGGGGTTTCATACCGGCAGGTTATCCCGAATGAGTTCAGGGCTTTTCTTATATTCCGCAGGAGCATGCCGATAAAGTGATGTTTTACCGGTTCGCTTTTCAAGAACAACTCGCCGTACCGTGCCATGACGATCTGTTCTTCTTCGGTATTTTTTCCGGTCATATCCTCTCTGCCTGCGTGCATGTTTCGGTTAGCTATTGCAGCTCAAGGGTGATAACCGTTGGCGGGCGAGTCAATTTATGTGTTCTGGAGAAACGCAGAAGAACAAATCCGGTTTATACCCGGATCAGGATAACCACAAAAAATATTCAATATGACAAAAAAAAGGTGGCTCGGGTAGAAAAACACCCGATTTTCCTATAGTCAGGAAGTCCCGGGTGAGCGGGATCCAAGTGGATATAGCGTGCGAATCTTCTGTTCAATTTCCGGCGTGAGAAAAAAATAGTCCGGCAGCGGGGCTGCATAGGAAGGCTGCAGAACAACCTCCTGGATTTCCTGATCGGAGATTCCTGCGAGAGTGTGATTCATTATTTCATAAAACAGCACAGTCTCGTTGCCGGCTTTAATCCGGCAGATACAGGTGCTGTCTGCGCCCGCCCGAATAAAGTAACAGGACGATCCTATGGTATGCGGGCAGGAATCCACGAGTTGTTTTTTTATAGGAATATACTGCGGGTCAGTTTTTCCGATGATGAAATATTGCGGGAAGAATGCACTTCCTTCAGGGTGATTTTCTGTCGACATCGTTATCAGGTACCCCCGTCGTTTCAGTTCATCAATGCAAATTAATAATCCCTGACTCTGGCAACAAGTATATGTATTCTGTTATTAAGAATATTTATCGGTTGTTAAAATAGTAATTATACCAGTTATGGATTTGACCCGGGTTTTTTTAACCAACTGAGTTTTTCCATATATGACGCAGGATATCAGACGGGAAGTAATTGAAGCATATTCCGGGAATTTCTTCTTTTTAGAAAAATGAAAAGCCGGATTAATCAGACCCGGCATTCCAACTAACTGGTGAGTGAGCAAATTCCCTATAATTGTATTATATCCGTCCAAATGATGAGATTATATTCAGTTAGATGTATCTTACCGATTCCGTATGAAAGCCAGCATTATTCATGTGAGCTCGAAAGGGCAGATTGTCATTCCAGCATCCATGAGAAATGGCTTAAAAAAAGGCGAAGAACTTCATTTCGTCCATGAGGGTGAACGATATTTTATAAAACCACTGAACGGATTTGAATCCGCATTGAAAAAAGATATCGAATTTGCAGAGATGACGGAACAATCACTTACCAATTACTGGAAAGGATTATTCAAGGTAAAGGAAAAACACTAGTCCATCAACGAACTTGCATGATGGTGAGAGTTGCCTGCCCACCAGGCTTTTAAAAACCAAAAAAAGATTCAGGATAATTTCGTTCAACCATAGTGATTTTCATGAAATACATTATTACCGGTGGTGCTGGCTTCATCGGCTCGCATCTTGTTGAAGAGCTGGAGAGGCAGAAGCACGAGGTCGTAGTCCTTGACAATCTGTTCTCAGGCAAGATGGAGAATATCGCACCATTTCTCAAAAAGGATGCAGTCTCTTTTGTGAAGGGAAGCATCACGGACCTTCCGCTTCTTCATAAGACATTTGAAGGGGCAGATGGAATCTTTCATCAGGGTGCGATCGCATCGGTTCCCCACTCAGTGGTAAATCCCCATCATACTCATGAAGTGAACCTGACGGGAACCCTCAATGTCCTAACAACCGCACGCGACTGCGGTGTAAAAAAGGTGGTATTCGCCTCATCTGCGGCAGTCTATGGCGACAATCCCGAGATGCCCAAGCGGGAGGATATGATAACCGATCCGCTCTCACCATACGCGGTATCAAAACTGGCTGGGGAACAGTATTGTTCGGTCTTCTCCCGGATATATGGCTCCGGTGTATTGCACTGAGATACTTCAATGTTTTTGGCCCCCGACAGGATCCCGGTTCCCCCTACTCCGGTGTCATCACAAAATTCATTGCTAATACACTTGCCCACCGTCCGCTGGTAATCTTCGGCAACGGTACCCAGACGCGCGATTTTGTATACGTAAAGGATGTTGTCCCGGCAAATATCCGGGCAATGCAATCCGGAGAACCGGGCATTTTCAATGTTGCATGCGGCCTTAGGATCAATCTGCGTGAACTGTCCGATATGATCATGGAGATTACCGGCAGTGAGGTTCCGGTTACATTCGGACCTTCGGCTCCCGGGGATATCAGGGACTCACTGGCAGATATCTCCCTTGCAAGGAATGCTTTGGGGTACGCACCAGAATATACCGTTAAAACAGGGCTGGCCGAGACCGTGAAATGGTTCCGGGAGCTGGGATAATTGAAGTATATCCCGGAATTTCATTCTTTTTTGGAATAGTGAAAAACCGGATTCATCAGACCCGCCATCCCAACTCACCGGTCAGAGAGCAAATTCCCTACAACTGTATTGTATCTGTCCAAATGATAATATCCTATTAAGTAAGATGTATCTTACTGATTAATATGGAAGCCAGCATTATCCGTATGAGCTCGAAAGGACAGATTGTCATTCCTGCATCCATGAGAAAAGGCTTAAAAGAAGGCGAAGAACTTCTTATCGTCCGTGATGGTGAACGATATCTCATCAAACCACTGGGAGGATTTGAAGCTGCATTAAAAGAAGATATCGAATTTGCAGAAAAAACGGAACAGTCACTTGCCGAGTACCGGAAAGGATTATTCAAGGTAAAGGAAAAACAAGAGTTCATCAACGAACTTGCATCATGGTGACAGTTGCCTACAGTCCGGGCTTTGAAAAAACCATCAGAAAGATCCAGGATCATTCCATCAAAGAGCGGATCAAAGCCCAGCTCATTAAAATTGTTAACCACCCGGAAACGGGAAAACCAATGCGATACTGCAAAAAAGGAACACGGGAAGTGTATATTCCTCCGTTCAGGTTGTCCTATATATATACAAAACAGCAGGATACCGTTATTTTTCTTTCGCTGTATCACAAAGATGAACAATAGGTTCATGAAGATCCGAACCCGGGATACAGTATTTAATGCACAGGATCTAAAAAGGATGCATATCACCCTGTTGAATTCAACCACAATTCTGTACCTGGCGTTTGCGTATTGATATCCAAAAAACAGGTGGCTGTACGGTCACCTGTTTTTGCAGGTCATCCGGGAAATTATCAGAATTACGGTTTGCCTGAATACAGGATTTGGAACAATCTTCGATAAACGATTGCACAGTACCATGGAAGGGGATACAAAAAAAGGTCCTGAATAATCCCGGTTATTAAAGGGGAGAGACCAGACTATTCCGGTTCAGCAGGATCTCCTTTCCCAAAAATGATTATTGATTAATGGTTATCACTTCGAATGAGCGACGGATTAGCAACGGGTCTATGGTTTCCGGAAGAATCCGGTACCGGTGCCATGTCCGTTCCGGCCCTCTCACCCAGAGTTCCCGGTAAATTCCTTCAGGGACCTTAAGCTCCCGCAACTCTCTGATTTCCTGTGCACAGGATCTCCCGATAGTTTCCAGTCTGAAACCGGCATACTTCAGTCTCCGGACCCGCACAAGACTTGTGCATCCCCGGTCGTGGATAATAAAGTCGAACGCAAGTTTTGCATCTGTGATCAGGCCAATCATGATTAATCCCCATCCAATTGCATGACGTTGGGCTTCAGTGATTGCAACGACCGGCTTGTATCCCCGGGTCATCCTGTCACCCCCTGCCTCATTTCATGTCCCGAAACATTCGAACAATTTTTTCCGGACGTGAGTTCGTTGAGCATTACATGTGATTGCAGACCGGTTTTTCCGGTCTTGTTTCTACATTCTCCTGATCCAATGGAGTTAGCGAGTTCATGCAGGCCACATTTTTCTGTCCTGTCAGGACGTACCTTTTCATCAATCAATCCCTTTGAGTGATTTATCAATGTATGTCTCCTGCCGCACGGCATTCAGAATCTCCGGGCAAGTACCAGAGCGTGCGCTATCCGCTGATACGATCAGAGAAGCGCTTTTGCAAAGCTGCTGCCCGTTTGAAGCAGTGGGGCAAAATATACCTCTGTCAGAGAGGGGTCTTGAATTTTGATGAAGGGAGAAAAACCGGTTGGCCCGTGTTTCTCATAAGCCACAGGAATGAGATCCTGTTTCTGCGATGTTCCGGAATGTACCGGATATCGTATCGCAACGCCCGTTTGATCGATTCTTGCCGAAACCCACCCATATTCACTATTTTTACCAAATACCGAAATAAAAAAACCGTCCATGGATGCGACCGGTGGCAGGTTCCGAAATTCCTCAATGAACAAAGTGTGCAAAAAATGCATCCTCCGGAACACCATTAAAGAGGAAGGATTTGTTACTGGCATTACCGATATTTTGTCGAATCCGGGTGCAGATTCGGACGGAAATTCAGATGGTGGACAGAAGACCCGGAAGAATGTGTTCACAGTGATCTGACGGGTGGAAACGGAGCCTATATTGAGCGTCTTTTTACTATGATCTGTTTAAAGAGGGAATTTCACATTACATATGATATGTATATCCGCATCGGATAGTTTGCAATTGAATCTGTTTCAGTTCATCAATAATTTCATTGATCTGAAAAAAAACAACTGTGATATCCCAAATTAATTTTACACATATAACCATTTCTTCGCATAATCCAAAATCCTCTCTGGAGGCAATCTGTACCAGAATACATTACACGGCTCATCTCAGTCAAGGCTCATGTGAGGTTTGATGACATTGTACCACCGAACGACTTTGTCAATTGAACCCAAACGAGGAATTTTCCGTTCAACCTCTCCAAAGAAACGCTCGATCTTCCCGTTGGTCTGTGGATGTTTTATTCGAGCGACAATGTGTTTGATTCCGTTTTGATCAAGGAACTCTCCGAAGGTGTGTCGGGCATTTTCCCGGTCGCGAGCTGAAACGAATTGCGTACCATGGTCCGTCAGGATCTCCCGCGGAGTCCCGTACTCAGTGAATCCCTGGTTAAGTACTGTAATGGTGTTTTGTGTGGTAGGAGAATCGAAGACACCGCAGCAGGTAATGAGCCGGGACGAATCGTCAATAAATGCGACAACCCAACGTTTGGTTCCGTCAATTTCGAACTCTTTTCAGTCCCCTTGCCACAGCGACATAGAATGAGCCCGTTCGTAGCGGACATACTTCCGTTGTTTGCGTTTCTTCATGTTCACCTCAACAAGCCCGTGCGAGAGAAGGACACGATAGATCCGGTTGTGAGGGATGTGGATCCCGCGTGTTTGTTCGATCTTTTTCTCAAGATGAACGGGACCGAGATCGTTCTCGTAATATGATTCCAGGATTATCTGTTCAGTTTCTGAATCGATAGGTTCTGGCTTTCTTCCAGGACAACGAAGTTCGGGGATTACCAGTCTCTGTTCGAATTGAGTGATTAATTGGTAAATCCGCTGGCGAGTGACTTGGAAATCCCGAGCTATCTCTGAAACCGGCTTCTCTTTCAGCCATTGCTTGATTAGTCTCTCGATATCCCGATCTGATAGTTTACTCACATCGATATTTACATTTGATGTCAAATGATTTCGGGATACTACACTGAAAAAAAACAACCGAAAGCCTTTAACGATGATTGATAAAATTTCAGATCATGTCAGGATAAGGGGAAAAATTTTTATTGTACCATATCCCGATGTAGGTCACTTCCACGGTTTGCGACTTTTTTGATACGAAATTTAATAATGTGTCCTGCTGTAGTCTATAGTATGACTCAGGCAATTCATCCCCCTCAAAATCTTGATCTGACCGTACGGAAAGGAAAAGTTTCTAAGACCACGATCCAGGTTACCCCTCATACCAAGGATTACCTGGATAAAATCAAAGAACAGTCCGGAGTCGAGACCTATGATCAGGCAATTCTGTTCCTGATCCGCGAGCGACGGAAACATCTCCCGTCGTCATTCGGAAAATTACCCGGTATCGGTCATTTTACCCGCGAGGAGGATGATTCTCATCGGATTCGTCATTGATACGTGGGTCTGGGTTGAATATTATCTCGGTGAAGATTCACGCGTGAATGAGTATATCGAAAATGACAGCCTCGACTTGTTCACGTCCACAATTACCCTCACCGAGATGATAAAATTCCTTCATCAGAACCACGAGAATCCGGAGAATATCCGTCATGTTGTTTCAGAGATAGGTATCCGGAGTCTTGTTATCCCGGTAACAGAAGATATTGCCATTCTTGCCGGTGAATTCAAAAATGAGGGATTTAAAGGTGGGATTGCCGATACCATCATCCTCGCAACCGCCCGATCCGGGGGTCATACCGTGGTCACCGGTGATCCTCATTTCAAAGCGATATCTGACGCCGTGTTCATTAAAACCGGCTGATCTTTTTTTATCCGTGAATCTGGTTATCCGATGGATGGTTTTTAAGAATCTCCGGGCAAGTACCAGAGCGTACACTATCCGCTGATACGATCAGAGAAGCGCTTTTCAAAGGCTGCAGCCTGTTTTCAGACCATGTGGCAAACATACCCCGGGAGAGAGGGCTCTTGAATTTTACTGAAGGGAATTAAAATCGCCGGGCCCGAATTTCTCCCAATTCCCTGGAATAAGATTGATTTTCTACGCTGTTTCGAGGGGATATACCGGATATCATATCACAGCGATCGTTTTATCAGTTATTGCCTACACCCATCATTATTCATCATTTTACCAATCCCCGGAATAAAAAACGTCCAAGGCTGCGACTGCTGGCAGGTTCCAGGATTCCTCAATGGACAAAATGTTCAAAAAATGTCTCCTCCGGAACACCAATAAAGAGAAAGGATTTGTTGTGGATTTTACCGAGATTTACGAGAATGGATTTGAGCGAATGTTTCTCTGGTGGACAGAAGATCTGAAATGGGTAATGTACTATTTCAGCCCCTAAATTCCGGAAGGATTTTCGGAGTGAAAACCGGTATAAATTGCATGCCTAAAATGTATTGTAAAAAGGACATCCGGTTGGTCCGGAAAACACTAACGCTCCAGGGGCTTCGCCCCGCCGCTATGGCGCCCCTGGGTGCGATAGTGCTGTATTATCTAAATGGGATCTTAGTTAATTCAGAGAAATCGCATGCGTCCCCGCCCCCAATGGGCGCAGGGCTGGCGCAAGGGGGGCGGATGATTGTTAGAGTGAGGTTCGGGGCTAGATTGGTACTTTACCCTCTGAAATAATATGTCCACCAGGATATTTCGGACTGAAAAGGTCCCGATTTTGAGCGTATTTTGGCGGTAGTTATCATAAAGTCATCCCAAGCCGGATGAGGGTATGCCCTGAAAAATTTTTGGGGATTTCGATAAAAAGGGATTTTGATCGTATATCATTTATAAGAACTGTACCAGTGCTCGTATTCCTTATGACTGGTGAAGCAGTGCAATATATACGTTCGATCTTCACTGATATCGTAAATTATTCTCGCTTGTTTCGTTACGTTCTCAACATGACAGGGAATGCCATGTTTCATATGTTTACGTGGGGGCCTGGCATGTATTTTTTCAAGATGCATAAGGAATACAGATTTCATGTCCTGATGCATTGTTGACAATTCTTTTTTGGCAGAATCGGAAAAAACAAGTTCCATAATTCGTAGAAACATCAGCCTTTGAGAATCTTCTGTATCTCAGCAAATGAGTGGGTTGAGTTCTTCTTAGCCTTCATCTCACTCACTTCAATCGTAACTGCTCTATGAACAAGCATGAGTTCTTCATCCTCAAGCATTCGTTCATAGGCGAGAATAGCCTGGCGGATAACCTCAGTCTGGTTTCCGGCATATCCTTTTTCAATGATCCTTTTTATTACCGCTTCATACGGGGAGCCAATGCTGATGTTCATAATTCACAACGCTATGTATATTGGATGGACATTTGATGATATAAAGGATATTCATACGATCCAATCCTTTACTGAAAGAATAGCGTTTTCTGGCTCTGCTGAAACGCTTTCGAGAGAGGGATTTTACTCACGGGTGGCAAGGGGATTTCCCCGGGAGTTGCCACCCCCTCCGGAAGTGTGGGAGGGACACGTTCCGTCACGATTAAGAATAATCGAACAATATGAAAATAAAAATTCACCAGAGCCCCGGTTTTCATTGATGTGAGGTGGCCTGACTAGCCGGAATGCATTCTTCACCAAAATTTTCCAACCAGAAAAAGAGCCATATTCGGCTGTATTTCAATTATCATTACCCTAAAGGACGAGCTTCCCCACGGATCGGATACAGGCCTCATGAATCGGGTAATATGCAATTCGCGGGATGATCCACTGGGAGAGAGAACATATAAAAAATGTAGCAATAATTAACGATAATTATTTCGGAACGGGACCTTGTTTACGTGAACGGGTTATTAACCTGTATCCACGGGATCTTTTTAAAATGCGAATCTTCTGTATAGATCATACCAACCGAGTGCTGTTTCATGGTTGCCGCAAGCAGGGCGTCCCAAAAGTGAAGAGAGTACGTGCGCCGGATATCGATTGCATCCATAATCGTTCCCGGGTCATAGCCGATCACCCTCCACCCATCGAACGAGACAATGTCCCGGATAAATCGTGTAACAACGGCATCCGGTACCGGGTGTTTGACTTTTTCAGTCATAACGACAGAGAACTCCGCAAGGTTTTGTACTGACACCGTGAGATCGATCTCGGAGCGCCAGCATTGCGAGAGAAGTTCCACAGCAACCGCCCGCTTCTCCGGCTCCCCGGCATCAAGGGCATAGCAGAGAATATTCGTATCAATAAGTGCCGGTTGTGCGGTCATAGAGGTCCTTTCGTTCCGTACAGGCATGCCTGCCGAGATGATATCCGGTTTCCAGAAGTGCAAGAGCGTCGCGTGCGATCTCATCCTGGGTCTGGTTATTCACCCAGCTCTCCAGGGCCTCGGCTGTTGCCTTGCCAAGGTATCCTTTCCGGTCCCCGAGCTTCTTCTTTGCTGCCTCCCGGAAACGTTTCTCGATATCATCATTGATGCTTATCGTAATGGTGCCCATATGTGTTTACGTGCGTTTTTAGATTATTTAAATAATTTGAGAATGTAAATTTAGAGAGTCTGGAGAATATTTACATCATCAAAATGGGGGAACAAGGTGTACTCTCCATTCCGGATAATTTATCCGGCCATACGGGGGAGTTATGATCTATGAAACGGAAAAGATTGCACCAGATAATCCGGCTGAATGGCTGAATCGTGCAAAAAACAATCTGGCTCTTGCAAAACAGCATTCCCGTGAAATTTATCCGGAAGACCTTTGCATCCGGGTCCAGACAGCAACAGGGAATGCGATAAAGGCGGTTTACATCTATAGAACGTGGCATTCACCTATATCCTGATATCTCGCAGCTTTTGGCAGCTCTTGGAGAAAATGGTACCGTCATCCCTCAGGAGATAAAAACTGCCTCCACACTCACGCTCTATGCAGCTCAAACCCGATATCCCGGACTGGAGGGTCCGGTCAGTGATGACGAATATCATGAAGCTCTGGTGTTAGCAGAACGTGTTGTTGTTTGTGAGTCATAATGACGGGTTCAATTATCTTGAACCAACAAGTTATTTGCCGTAAAATGTAATCCTAACTATAAATGCAATAAATGGGGGTGGTGCAATTATGACAAGGGCGATTGAAGTTGTGTACGAAAATAATGTTTTTAAACCGATTGAGCCGGTTGAAGGTATTAAAGAACATGAGAGAATGGTCGTGATATTCTCCCGACGTCCAGTCAAAAAAGGTCTTCGGAATTTAGCAGGAACAATAACCCATGACGAATCACGGGCAATGCAGAAATGTATTGATGAGGAGTTTGAAAGGATTGAAGGAAGTTGGTAAATTAGCGTTAGATACCAATGCTGTCATCGCCTACCGGGAGGGTATTCCTGACGTATGTAACCAGGTCGATGAAGCAGATGCAATCATTTTACCGGTTACTGTTATTGGCGAACTCCTGTATGGTGCATTAAACAGTACAAAAACCAGACACAATGAAAAATTTGTATATAAATTTATCGAGTATTCTCTTGTAATGCAGATCGACGAAGCCATTGCTGCACGGTATGCCACAGTTCGTTTTGATCTGAAGCAACGGGGGAATCCAATTCCTGAGAATGATATCTGGATTGCAGCAGCATGTCTCGTTCTTGAAGTCCCATTGCTCAGTAGGGACGCTCATTTTAACCGAATTTCCGGATTAAAGGTCATTTCCTGGGAAAATACCGTGGATACAAAAAACAATAGAGGATAGCGAAAATCTCACACTTTTTTATCCGGACAAACGTGCATGTTGACTCCGGTAAAAGAATCAGAATCTATCCGGGACTATGGGTTACATCCACAAAACTTCTTTTTTTTAAGAGCTATCGCCAGACCGTATGATTGTTTTTAACAGATAAAGCCAAAAACGAGAGTTTTTAGCATATTAAGAGGGATGACGAAACGATACATGTCTGTCCAAAGGACCACGCCAATAATTTGAAAATAAACTGGAAAAAAAGAGGGGGGTGTCACAGATAACTCTGCCGTAACCCGGCAGAATTACCCGGTTCCGGATTGTGTGCACCCTTTTTGTCGTTTGAATATCCTCTTCCGGAATATGGTACCAGAGTAAGGTGCGATCCCCAGACCCGGAGTTTTCGGTAGATCCCGACCAGCATGGATAGTTCCCACAAATCGTTTATTTCCTGAAGGCAGTAATCCCCATACCATCCGTCAGTTCCGGGCCGGGATCCTTTTGGGTGATTATTGGTGTTGCAGGCAGACGGGCCTCGTATGGGATTCCTATAACCCGTGACGGGGAGTCACGGTGTACCGGATCTTCAATGATACTGAATGATTTGACTTCGGGTACCGTTTCCGGCGGTTTGACGCCAATTCCAATCTCTTGTACGGTTTCCGGCAAAACCCGGTACCGGTGAAATGCCCGGGCCGGGCCCCGTACCCAGAGCTCCGGGATCAGCTCTTTCATCAAAGAACGATCCCTTAATTCCTGGATCTGCTGCTCACAGGCACTCAGGATGTTTTCAATCCTGAACCCCGCCTGTTTGAGTCTCCTGACCCGGACAATGATCGTCACCCCGTCCCGGCGGACCACGAAGTCGAACGGAAGCACTGTTACCGTTTTAAGTTCGATCAGTATGAACCCTGCTGCAACCGCCGCACGCTTTGCCTCGCCAATCGCAACAACCGGCCTCTTTCCCCGGCTCATCCTGCATCACTCCGGATTGACTGGTGTGCCAGGTGCTCCAGCCGGAAATAATCCGGTGTCCCGGTCTGTTCGACATACCGTACCTCAGGAACCCGGGAGGTTCGCGCAGTATGACTTCTCCGGCCTGCCCCGGAACCGGTACTATTTTCCGTGCGGAGGGTTCCGCTGCAGTAATTCGTCTCCCGTTTCTCTGTATTCTCTTTTGTGTGTGTCATGTCATGCATTTCCTGCCGCGTGCCGGACAATCGCCCGGGCTGAACGAAAGCGTACGCTATCCGCGATACTTCCGGAGAATGTTTTTTGGTGATCTCGTCCGCTTTTACGAAAGCGTACGCTATCTGCGATACGGTCCGGAGAAAGTCTTCGCCGATTCCGTCCGGCCCTGAGGTCCGGCCGTGTGGCAAATTATACTCTGTCAGAAAGGGTTCTTGAATTTTGCTGAATGGAAGAAAATTCGGGGCCGGTCAACCGGCCCTATCTCCCGGAATACGATTATTTTTCTACCCCATTTGAAGTTATCTGACAAATATCGTATCGCAGCACTCGTTTGATCGATTATTGCCCTTACCCACCATTATTCATCATTTTTGCCGATTCCCGGAATAAAAAAAATCGTCCATGGATGCGACCGGTGGCAGGTTCCGGGATTCCTCAATGAACAAAATGTGCAAAAAATGCATCCTCCGGAACACCATTAAAGAGGAAGGATTTGGTCCTGACTTTACCGGTATTTTGTCCAATCCGGGTGCAGATTCGGACGGAAGCTCCTCTGGTGGACAGAAGACCTGAAATACGGTTTTCACCGGGATATGCCGGGCGGAAACGGGGGCCGATTCGGGGGTATTTTTGCGGATATGCATTCAAATCAACAGGGGTTTTATGGCACGCAGGTCTGCAACAGGATAAATAGTATTTTTTTAAGGTTATCCAAAGAGAATGGAATCGTTCCCCATTATTGAACCGTTCAATTAAATTATTTCAGATACAAATAATATTAGTATAATTTATTATTACATGGTGGTTTCCCTTTCCAAAAGGTTCCGGAATGGGATGGATTTCATCAGAGCAACACCCGTCAATTCACTGAGGAGGGTTACATGAAATATCTCGTTACAGGAGGAGCAGGATTTATCGGTTCTCATATTACCGACAATCTTTTAGCATGCGGTCATGAGGTAATAATTCTCGATAATTTTTTTTCCGGCAGGAAAGAAAATATCTCTCACCTGGAGGACAATAGCAAAATCCACATAATTAACGGGAGCATAACCGACCCGGCAACCCTTAAAACCGCCTGTGAATCCGTTGATGGCATTTTTCACGAAGCGGCGATTGCTTCCGTTGCACGGTCCGTGAACAACCCTGTTGCAACAAATGAAGCGAACATTTCCGGCACACTCAATGTTCTTGTTGCAGCGCGTGATGCCGGGGTAAAAAAAGTGCTCTTTGCCTCTTCATCGTCCGTGTATGGCGACACTCCGACCCTTCCAAAGAGGGAATCCATGTGTCCCAGCCCCAAATCACCGTATGCCGTATCCAAGCATGCCGGTGAAGAGTATTTGCGGGTATTCTCGGAACTTTATGGATTAAAGACACTCTCTTTCCGGTATTTCAATGTCTTTGGTCCCCGGCAGGATCCAAAATCAGATTATGCTGCAGTGATCCCGAAATTCATCACCCGCATCCTGGCTCATGAACGACCGATAATTTATGGCGATGGTACTCAGACCCGGGACTTTACGTATGTAAAAGATGTAGCAGCAGCAAACGTCCGGGCAATGGAGAGTTCGGCTGAAGGCGTCTGCAACATTGCCTATGGGCAGCAGATTGATCTTAATTCCCTTGCAAACATGATCATGAACCTTACCGGAATCGAGACATCACCGGTTTATGAGCCCGCCCGCCCCGGGGATATCCATGATTCGCTTGCGGACAGTACCCGTGCCCGCGAAGCATTCGGCTACAGCCCGGCATATACGGTAAAAACAGGATTACAGGAGACAGTACAATGGTACAAGGACAGAATGACCGCGTGACGGTCTGTGTAATAGGCCTTGGATATGTCGGCTATCCTCTTGCGGAAGCATTCTCGCAGCACGTGAAAACGATTGGATTTGATATTGATACAAATAAAATCAATCAGATCCGGAAATCAGGATCAAAGATCTCTGCAACAAGTAACCCGGAAGATATCCATAACGCGGATTATATCCTGATTTGCGTGCCGACACCGGTCTCAAAAAACAAACAGCCCGATCTCTCCCCGGTCAGGGGTGCAGTTACTATTGCCGGTAAACACCTGAAAAAAGGTGCAACCGTTGTTCTTGAATCTACCGTGTACCCGGGTGTAACGGAGGAGATTATCCGCCCCATTCTGGAGAAAGAATCCGGTATGAAATGCGGGGAAGGGTTTCGGATCGGTTATTCCCCGGAACGGATCAATCCCGGTGATGATGCTCACGAGCTTGCAAAAATTACCAAGATTGTTGCCGGCATGGATGATGAGACCCTTGAGGACCTTGCCCGCCTCTATGGCAAAGTAACGACCGTATACCGTGCAAAGAGCATCCAGGTTGCCGAATCAGCCAAGGTCATTGAGAATATCCAGCGGGATCTCAATATCGCGCTTATGAATGAACTAACCATTATCTTCCACCGTCTCGGCATTAATACGGCGGATGTCCTGGAAGCAGCCGGAACAAAATGGAATTTCATGCATTTTACACCTGGTCTTGTCGGAGGCCATTGTATTCCGGTTGATCCCTACTATCTGGTTGCCCGGGCTCAGGAATACGGGTACCATCCCCAGGTGATTCTTGCCGGTCGCGCAATCAACGACTCCATGCCAAAGTATGTCGCGGACATGGTGGTCAAGGGGCTGAATAATGCCGGGAACGTTATCAAAGGTTCAGATGTCCTGATCATGGGACTTACCTATAAGGAAAATGTTCCGGATATCCGTGAGTCCCCCGTTGAAGAGATGGTAGCGGAATTAAAGGAATTTGGTGTAACGGTTTACGGGTATGATCCTTTGCTGCCTGACAGCGTGATCCGGAAATTTGGTGCTATTCCTCTTCCGGCGCTCGACAAAAAAGTCGATGCCATCATCATTGCCGTTGCTCATGATGAGTTCAGGTCCATGAAAATTGATCACATCCGTGACTTGATGAATGCCAACCCGGTTCTTGTGGATGTCCGTGGCATGGTTGACCGCGAAGTGGCAGAGGAGAATGGGATTTCCTATTACCGGTTGTAACAGCAGGTTTTTTCCCAATTGAACGCTTTTTTTCTCATCATTTGTTTATTAATTGCAACAAATGGGGGTAGGAAAACCGTTCACATGAGATGTACAAGTTTTAAGAAGAATTCTCTTGACCTCCATGTTATTCTTGCCTCATTTTTTTACTTATAATATGAATAACTATCATTTTATTTGAAGATTGAATTAATAATTTTCCTCAAATATTATCTCGATTAGAACTTACGCAAAACGGGATCAAAACGGGCAAATCAAAATTGTTTGTGGGAATTCATCCGGAAAATTAAAAATCCCAACCCGCGATAAAAACCAATGAAAGATAAAACTCTCTCGATATGGAACTACATTTTCATTAAATTTTGACCAATCACAGTTATCTCAAAATGGTTTTCACTAACAATCGCTCTTTATCATTAGTTTTTTATAATGACCTGATCTCGGATAAACCGAAATACTTAACATTCTATAATTTTGTACAACACAATAGGTTATCCCGGTAGTCAATCATAAAAATTGGATTTTTTTATCGAAAAATATTAACTATGTTAGAAACTGGCTCTCGTATAGATATAATATACCTCCGGAAGGGAACGAATATTTCGAAACATTGTTTTATTTTTATGCCCATCTAAATATGATAGAAAATCGGAGAACGTGATTTCGTGAACATTTCGATAATCGGTACAGGTTATATAGGATCTGTAACAGGAGCATGTCTTGCAGAAATGGGGCATCACATTATTTTTGTTGGTAGGGATGCAAGGAAACTGGATATAATAAAATCCGGAAAAAGCCCAATTTTTGAGCCGGGTCTGGATCAGTTGTTATTGAAAAACCAGAAAAAAATAACGACGACAACAGATATTGCCGATGCGGTTTGGAAAACTGAAGCCACATTTATCTGTGTGGGAACCCCCCCCCTTGAAGATGGATCCAGTGACCTAAGCCAAATAGAAACTGTCTCCCACAGCATTGGAAAAGCTTTTCATTCCGATCCAAAACATCACACGATAATTACGAAAAGTACTGTCCTTCCAGGGACAATCGAAAACCTGATTATCCCAATTTTAGAGAACGAATCCGGAAAAAAAGCATTTGTCGATTTTGGCGTTGCTTCAAATCCAGAATTTCTCAAAGAAGGAACTGCTGTTGAAGATTTTTTTAAAACCGACCGGGTTGTCATTGGTGCCCAAGATAAAATAACCCACGAATTATTGGAAAATCTCTATTCCCCACTAAATGTCCCAATCTTTGTAACGACTCTTCGTACCTCCGAGATGATCAAATTCGCCAGCAATGCCTTCCTCGCAACAAAAATCAGTTTTGCCAATGAGATCGGAAATCTCTGCAAAGAACTGGGGATCGATAGTTTCTCCGTGTTTGACGGTGTTGGTCTTGATACACGAATTAATCCAAAATTTTTTCGTACGGGCATAGGTTTTGGAGGATCCTGTTTCCCAAAAGATGTATGCGCTCTTATTGCCCATGCAAAATCCATCGGAATCACACCAAGAGTTCTCAATGCCGTAATGGAGATAAATGACGATCAACCTGCACGAATGATATCCCTCTTAAAAAAACATATGAATCTCCAAAACCGCACAATTGGCGTACTGGGACTTGCATTCAAACCTGACACTGATGATATCCGCGAAAGTCGAGCAATAATCATAATCAATATGCTCCAAGAGGCCGGTGCGCATGTGATAGCATATGACCCGGTTGCCATGGATAATTTCAAACAGCAATTTCCGGATCTGCTCTATACAACATCTGCAATAGAAGTTTTGGATGCTGATGCCGTGCTCATTGTGACAGAATGGAAAGAATTTGAATCACTTGACTACCATGGAAAATTGGTCATTGATGGGCGCAGAGTTGAAAAAGCCCGTAAAGAAGCAGCAATTTATGAAGGGGTCTGTTGGTAAATGAGCGTTACGAAAGCAGTTATCCCAGCTGCAGGGCTTGGAACACGGTTCCTGCCAGTTACAAAATCGATGCCAAAGGAGATGTTGCCGATCATCGATAAACCGGCCATTCATTATGTAGTCGAAGAGGCAGTCGATTCCGGTATTGAGGATATTCTTCTCATAACGGGTCGGGGGAAACGGGCGATTGAGGATTATTTTGATGATGCACCTGAACTCAAGATGCATCTTGAACACCATGGTAAGTGCCAGCAGCTCGAAGATCTCCGGTGTATTTCACGTTTTGAAGGGATTCATTTCATCCGACAGCGGGAACCCAAGGGGCTTGGGGATGCAGTACTGTATGCCGAGAAACATTGTGGGATGGATCCATTCGCTGTTCTTCTCGGAGATGATATTATGAAGGACCATACACCATGTACAAAACAGATTATAGACATTTTTAATACAACAGGGTCATCAGTAATTGCCATTCAACAAGTTCCTGAGGAACATATCAGTAAATACGGTATTATTAAAGGTAAGGAATGCGGAGAAAACCTTATCCTTCTGGAAGATATTGTTGAGAAGCCACGTCTGGAAGACGCTCCCTCGAATTTCGGTTCTATTGGAAGATATGTATTCACTCCGACACTGTTCTCCTGCCTTAAACAGACCTCCAAAGGAGCCGGTGACGAAATTCAACTCACTGATGCAATTCGTCATCTTATGAAGAAAGAAGATGTGTATGCATATTGTTACCCGGGAAAACGATTTGATACCGGGGACAAACTGGGGTATATCGAAACGATTATTGCGTATGCACTTGAGGATAAAACTTTGAGAACTCCGTTGCGCGCATTTCTCAAAAAGAGCGTGAAATAATGAAAGCTCTCGTCACTGGTTGTGCAGGTTTTATCGGAAGCCATCTGACAGATCGTCTTCTGAAGGAAGGATATGACGTAACTGGTATTGATTGTTTCACAGATTATTATCCCCGATCCATTAAGGAATCCAATATTCGTGATTGCCGAAAGAACTCCCATTTCACATTTATTGAAAAGGACATCTTGGAGATAGACTCGTTTCCGGCTGTGGACTATATCTTTCATGAAGCAGCTCAGGCTGGAGTAAGGGCGTCTTGGGGGTCCAGTTTTGCCATATATACCCGGAATAACATTGATGCAACCCAAAAACTTCTCGAATATTACAAGAATACCCCTTTGAAAAAATTTGTCTATGCTTCTTCATCCTCTGTATATGGAGATGCACCTTTACCCATGCGTGAGGACATGAAACCCCAACCAATATCCCCATATGGTGTATCAAAACTGGCTGCTGAGCATCTCTGTTATTTATACTGGAAAAATTTCCAGATACCCACTGTTTCATTACGATATTTTACCGTCTATGGCCCAAGACAAAGACCGGATATGGGAATCAATAAATTTGTCCATTCGGTTATCAACAGTGATTCCATTGCAATTTTTGGTGACGGTACCCAAACACGTGATTTTACATATATTGACGATGTCGTTAAGGCAAACATGCTCGCAGCATCGAGCGAGATTAAAGGTGAATATTTCAACATTGGCGGTGGAAATCGTATTTCCGTAATTAATCTTATTCAAACTATTGGTGATATTTCCGGTAACAGCCCGAAAATTCATTATCTTGATAAACAGAAAGGGGACGTAGATAATACATGGGCCGACACTAAAAAAGCAAGGGATTTCCTTCATTGGAACGCTGATGTTGATATAAAGGACGGACTCCGGAAATACATTCAGTGGGTTAAAGGAAGTTTCTGAGATGCCGGATGCAGACAATGATTATGAACTGGTAATACAGCCGAATTATGGGATTCTAGATCTTAACTGGAAAGAAATTATCGAACATCACGAGCTCCTTTTTTTTCTCTCGCTTCGCGAGATCACAGTACGCTACAAACAAACGGTAATTGGTGCAGGTTGGGCTTTACTTCAACCATTTTTTACCATGATCATATTCACTTTAATTTTTGGTGGCCTTGCCAATATCCCTTCTGATGGAGTCCCGTATCCAATATTCTCCTATTCTGGGCTTTTACTCTGGATATATTTCTCAAATTCTGTAAGTCTTTCTGGTATTAGCATTGTCAGTAATATGAATATGATATCAAAAGTCTATTTTCCCAGGATATTTATCCCTACAGCACCTTGTCTCGCTGGAGTTGTGGATTACAGTATTGCGATAAGTATCCTTGCGATAATGATGGTCTATTATGGAATTTACCCTGGTGTAATGATCATTCTTCTCCCAATAATTATCCTTCTCACCCTGTTGCTGGCTGCCGGTATGGGATACTGGCTTTCATCGATTTGTGTCAAATACCGTGATGTGAAATTCGTCCTTCCATTCCTTATCCAGCTTCTGATGTTCATCTCCCCCGTCATCTATCCGACAACTATGGTTGGAGAGAATTATCGTTGGCTCCTTCTCCTCAATCCTCTCACCGGGTTGATTAATGCACACCGCGCCTGTTTACTGGGAACAATTGAATTTGATCTGTTCGGACTTATTATATCGGCGATTATTACAATGGCAATCTTCCTTTCAGGAATTGTCTATTTCAGAAAAACAGAAAAATATTTTGCGGATCTGATCTAAATGGCAGAAAATAAATTGGAACGACCGATCATCGAAGTACGGCACTTGTCAAAAGAGTACCGTATCGGTGCAGACCGATCGTACAAGCTTCTTGGAGAAACAATCTCAGACATTATCAAAAACCCTGTGAGAACCTTTCATGAATTTTCACATTTTTACAATACGTTTTGGGCATTAAAAGAGGTTAACTTCACTCTTGATCGTGGCGATATTGTTGGTATAATCGGGCCAAACGGTGCAGGAAAAAGTACGCTCCTAAAGATTCTTACACGAATTACCAGTCCGACCGATGGAGAGATAATCCTTCGCGGGCGCGTTGGAAGCCTTCTTGAAGTAGGGACCGGATTTCATCCGGAATTAACCGGACGGGAGAACATATATTTTAACGGCGCGATTCTTGGCATGAAAAAAAAAGAGATCGACCGCAAATTCGATGAAATTGTATCCTTTTCCGGTATAGAAAAATTTATCGATACTCCGGTGAAGCGATACTCAAGTGGTATGCATGTCAGACTCGCATTCTCTGTTGCAGCACATCTTGACCCGGAAATAATGATGATTGATGAAGTGCTTGCTGTCGGAGATGCGGCGTTCCAGAAAAAGTGCTTAGGAAAAATGGAAGAAGTCGCATCAAGGGGAAGAACCGTCCTTTTTGTCAGTCATAATATGGCAATCATTGAACAATTATGCAAAAAAGCCATTCTCATCGATAAAGGGCGGGTAATTAAAATCGGAAAAACCTCAGACGTTATTGAAGTATACCTTTCCATGCAGGTAAATCATGATAAATCGACAAAACGCTTATTTGAAGAACAACCTCACAAGGATTTCCAGATTCTGGCAGCAACAACAAAAAATATTGAACATCAAGAGGTTGCCGATTTTTATTGCGATCATGATTTCTTGATTGATTTTGAATGTAAAGTGAACAAAACTATTCCTGGCTTGTATGGATATATGGAAATACGCAAAAAAGACGGGGCTATTGTCATGGTCTCGGACAGTTTCGATATGGGAGAAAATCCTCTCGATGAACTGAACGAAGGATATTATTCTCTTCAGATACAAGTACCAAAACGAAGTCTTGGCCCGGGAACTTATGATGTATTTATCAACTTTACCAGTAAATTCCACGAAAAATCATTTCAGGTTGAATCACCGGGGATTGTCTGTTCATTCGACTTGCAGGATCATAAATCCAAGCGTGGCAATAAACGTCGGGGCCATTTCAGCACATTATTACCATGGCATGTTCACAAAAAGCCATAATATCCAAACGGAGTGTATCTGAATTATGAACACTAAAAAATACCGGATTCTCGGAATTACTCTTGCACGAGGCGGATCAAAAGGTGTCCCTCACAAAAATATTCGCCCGATTCTCGGCATACCCCTCATTGCATACACCATTGCGGAGGCAAAACAGAGCGCGTTTATATCCCGGTATATTATCTCTACCGATGACCCCGAAATCCAGAAAGTAGCCATAGAATATGGAGCTGATGCACCATTCTTGCGACCCGCCCATCTCGCAACGGATGAGGCCACATCGCTCGATGCCATGAAACATACTGTTGAATGGGCTGAGACGGAGGAAGGGATACCATATGATTTTGTTGTAGAACTTATGTGTACAAATCCCATGAAAATAACTGCAGATATTGATGCGGCAATTGAAAAGTTGATAAAAACCGGTGCCGATTCAGTTATTGGTGTAACAAAACTTAATGATCATCATCCCGCACGGATCAAGAAAATTGTTGATGACCGGATCGTAGATTTCTGTGTCCCTGAACTTTCCAGTCGGCGTCAGGATCTTAAACCGGATGCATATATCCGAAATGGTTCAATCTATGCCATGACCCGAAATGTCCTCATGGTTAAAAACGCTCGATATGGTACCACAGATAGTCGTCCGTATTACATGCCTGATGAACGTTCAGTCAACGTGGACTCAATTATGGATTTTTATATTGCTGAACTACTCATGAAACAGGACCCACGCCCATATGTGGTGGATTTTAAAACCACTAATCTTCTGAAACAAAGGAGTGATTAAATGGAATATGTTTACGGTAAAGAGATTGATATTTTTCAATTAAAAAAACCGGTTCTGAATAATATCCGGGAGCACCTCGAAAAAACTAAAAAAATTACAGATTTTCTATCAGATAATGAAATCCCGGTCGAGCAAAGAGAATGTTATATTTGCGGGAATAAGGAATCAAGACTAGTCGTAAACATACATGGATTTCCTTATGTAGAATGCACAAACTGCAGCCATGTATATACAAATAAACGTTACTCAGAAGAATCAATAAGGAGATTTTATCAGAAAAATGCATACTGGTCTGAGATAACCTATGCGAACAAGGAGACCTGCTTTTACCGGCGAGATCATGTTGCTCTGCCAAAAGTTGAATTTGCGGAAAAACACCTTGGGATTTCCCGGGGCAAATGGATTGATGTTGGATCTGGTATAGGGGATCTTGTAAGTGTCCTTTTATCCCGGGGTTGGTCCGCATATGGTCTTGAACTGAGTGAAAGTTCTGTGAATTTCGCAAAAGATACCTTCAATGTATTTTTGATGAATCAGACCCTACAGGAATTTATTGCGGTCCATTCTGAAAACTCGGAAAAAATGGATGTGGTTTCATTCATTGGTCTGCTTGAACATGTTATCAATCCATTGAATCATCTTTCAATGGCACATTCTCTCTTGAAATCCGGGGGGGCAGTCATGATTCAGGTTCCAAATGCCCATTCAGTGGCATCAATGACCCAATCCCTTTTCCCGGAAAATGTTTTCCGACATATGAGCCCCAGTGAGCACATTATGCTCTTTACTGAAAAATCTTTAATAACCGCACTTGAAAAAACCGGTTTCACGCCCGTCGTTATTTGGTATCACGGACTAGATATTTATGAACTTTTGAATAATCTTATACTAGTAAATCCCCGGGTTCAGGATTCTGAGTTGTATAGAGCGTTTATCGATAATATCAATGAATTACAATTAATCTTTGATAAAAAAGGTCAGAGCGATCGGATCATCTGTATCGCAATAAAGAATTAATTCAACTAATTTCATAAAATCAAAATCTAGACTGAGGGATTGTCAATGCCAAAAATACTTGTCATCACACCAGTTAAACATATTCCTGGGGTTCAGGAATTACTTGAAAGCGCAGGTGATGTTGAATATTATGATAATCCAACGTTAAACGAGGTCTTGGGAATAATACCTAAATATAATGTGATTTTTACCAATCCTAACAAATCTAACGTGTTTATCGGCAGAGATTTGATTGATGCAGGGAAAAATCTGCGGGCAATCTGCACAGCATCAACCGGACTGAATCATATAGACATTCAATATGCAAAAAGCAAGGGAATTACAGTAATTTCCCTGACAACAGAGATAGATGTAATAACGAAAATTTCATCCACCGCCGAACATGCATTTGCCCTTATGTTTGCGGCCCTGCGTCATATACCTCAGGCTTTTGAATCGGTAAAGTCCGGTGAGTGGGATTATACTAAATACATTGGGAGACAGATGGACTTCCTTACCGTAGGGGTGGTCGGGTATGGCAGACTCGGAACAAAATTTGCTGCCTATGCCCGTGCATTTGGATGCAAAGTTCTTGTTTATGATCCATATAAAACTGTTGAAAGAACCGATATCTACCAAGTTGGACTCGATCAGCTTCTTCAGGATTCAGATATTATAAGTTTGCATGTTCACGTTACTACTGAAACAAAAAATATGGTAAACAGTTCGTGGTTTTCAATAGTAAAGCCGACGGTCATTTTAGTAAATACTTCCCGGGGTGATGTTATTGTTGAAAAGGATGCGATCAATTTTTTAAGAACACATCCGGATTCGTGTCTTGCAGTGGATGTTATTGCGGATGAAGTCCAGTCTAAAAAACAAAATCTATTTATTGATTATTCCAAAAAGCAAGATAATCTGATCATTACACCCCATATTGGGGGAATGACGGTCGAGGGTCAGATGATCGCATATTCCCATGCGGCAAAATTACTAAAAAATTTCCTTGAAAAGGGGGATTGAGAATTGAAACTCATAGAAATATTTCAAAATAAAATAAATCCGGAAACCTGTTACATCATTGGCGAGATCGGTTTAAACCACAACGGTTCGTTAGATATCGGGAAAAAACTGATTGATGTCTGTGCTATTGCCGGAGCAGATGCGGTTAAATTCCAGAAACGAACTGTTGAGGACCTAGCCGTAAAATCTGTACTTGATGCTCAGGACAGCAGGTTTCCTGAATTCGGTAAAACTTACGGTGAAATCCGAAACCATCTTGAGTTCGATTTTACAGCTTATCGGGAATTAAAAGAATATGCGGAACAAAAAGGACTGGAATTTCTCTGTACCTCTTTTGATAAGGATGCAGTAATATTTCTTGAACGCCTTGGCGTTCGGTATTATAAACTGGCAAGCCACAGTTTGACGAACATTCCTCTGCTCAACAGTGTGGCAAAAACGGGAAAACCTACAATTCTGTCTACAGGAATGTGTGAGCTTGACGAGATTGATGATGCGGTCGCAATCTTCAAACATGCAGGAACCCCTCTAGTTCTGCTCCATTGCGTTTCAGCATATCCGACTCCCTTGGAAGAATGCAACCTTTCCATGATCTCCTTCTTAAAAGAACGTTATGGGGTGCCTGTAGGTTATTCCGGTCATGAAATTGGATTACTGCCAACACTCGCAAGCGTTGCTATGGGTGCAGAATGCATTGAGCGTCATATTACCCTTGACCATACGATGATCGGATTTGACCATCGTATTTCCCTTGAACCTTGTGAGCTAATTACTCTTGTTCGGGAGGTCAAAGGAATACTTGCAGCACGTGGAAAGCCTATAAAACAAGTGTCTCCGACAGAAAATATCACCCGGCAAAAATATCATGTTTCTGCAGTATCTGCATGCAAAATTCCTATCGGTACATTCATTTCCGAAGATATGATCGTTTATAAAAACCCAGGTACCGGCATCGCGCCACGAAATATTGCAACAATTCTGGGAAAACGAGCACGGAAAGATATTCCGGAAGATATTATCCTTGAAATGTCCTGGTTTGAATAATGGGGTTGGAACGATGGTGAACGTTTCGATAATAATTCGGACAAAAAATGAAGAAAGGTGGATTGGATCCTGTCTGAAAATGGTTTTTTCACAGGAATATAACGATTTTGAAGTAATTATTGTGGATAATGACAGTAGTGATGGTACGTTGACCATTGCACAACGTTTTCCTATTGCAAAAACACTCACTATTAAAAAATTTATGCCAGGTCATGCTCTCAATGAAGGTATTCGTGCATCTCAGGGAAAATATATCGTATGCCTATCCGCACATTGCATTCCCGAATCGAATATGTGGCTGTCCGGGTTGCTGGAGAATTTTTCCGATCCAAAAATTGCGGGAGTATATGGACGTCAAATACCGGTCTGTTTCAGTGACACTCTCGATAAGAGAGATCTGATTAATACGTTTGGCCTGGATCGCAGGATACAAGTAAAAGATACGTTTTTTCATAACGCAAACAGCATGATCCTTCGGGAGATCTGGGAGAAATATCCATTTGATGAAAATGTTACCAATATTGAAGACCGTGTCTGGGGTAAGGCTGTCATCGATGCAGGATTCAATCTCGCCTATGAACCTGAAGCAATGGTCTATCATTACCACGGGGTTCACCAGAGTAACGATCCTGTCCGAGCAAAAGGGGTCGTATCAATAATCGAACAGGTTGCCGGTACTGCACTTAACGGTTTACCGGATCCCATGAAGCCGGAAAACTGTAATGTTATGTTAATATTACCGGTCCTTGGGGAGGTTATCCAGATTGATGATTTGAATCTCCTCAAACAAATAATAAAAACAGCGAAAGACTCAAAATATATCAAAGGGATCTACGTTTTTTCTGAATCAGAATCCGCTATAAAGATATCTCTTGAGGAAGGGATTTCCTGCATACGGCGTCCAGAATGGTTATTGTCCACGAATAAGAGTATAGAAGATGTCTTGCAATTCGCTTTAACTCAAATAGAAGAAACCGGTGTTTATCCGGATATAATCCTTTACGCAAATTATCTGTATCCCTTCCGTCCAAAAGATCTCTTTGATAACCTCATCTGTGATTATATTTATAAAGGGCTTGACAATGTATTTCCGGGATTCAAAGATTTTCAGAACTATTGGGAACTTTCACCGGAGGGTTCATTCAAACCCATCAACGAAAACCTCAAACCGCGTGATCATAAAAACCCTTTATTTCGTTCGCTTTATGGTTTGGGATGTGTGACATCTGTTCCTCTTATACGTAGTGGCAAGATGGTGGGGGGGAAGATTGGAATTCTTCCGCTCGAAGATCCACTCTTTACGATAAAATATGATAATGAGTATTCAAGAAAACTGATTATGATGATCTATCATGAACAAAAAAAAATCCGACACACATCTGGAGTTATGCATGAGTAGTATATACTTTAATTATTCTATGCACGGGTGATAAAATGCCGGTTGCAGATTCTGTCACTGTAGGAAAGAATGTAATAATCCATCATCCAGGTCTTGTTAATCTTTATGGATGTTTTATTGGTGATGACACAAAAATCGGCACCTTTGTTGAGATTCAAAAAAATGCGCGGGTCGGTTCCCGATGTAAAATCTCTTCACATAGTTTTATCTGTGAGGGTGTGATCCTTGAAGATGAAGTTTTTATTGGGCATGGTGTTATGTTCACCAATGATCCAACTCCTAGGTCTACTGATAGAACAGGATTGCTGAAAAAAGATGGCGACTGGAAAGTTGTCCCAACTCTTGTTAAAAAAGGGGCAGCTATTGGGAGCAATGCAACGATAATTGCCGGTGTAACAATTGGGGAGTCTGCGCTTGTGGGAGCAGGTGCAGTTGTCACCCATGATGTACCCCCATATGCTAAAGTTGCGGGAGTACCCGCACGCATTCTTGGAAACGTAACCGATGTTGCCGAGAGGATATTATGACATATATGGGTTGGATTCTCCTCCTTTTTTGTGGTATTGTACAAACAGCGGCAAATCTGTGTTTACGTGCCGGTGTAGATCGGGCAGGAGGTTTTTTTTTCAATATTCCAACCATGAGTCAGTCAATGATGAAATTATTGAGCCAGCCATTGTTTGATATTGGCGTAATATTCTATGCGTTGGCGGCTATAATCTGGTTCCGGATAATAGCAACAGAACAACTGAGTATTGCTTATCCGGTTCTTGTGAGTGTCACATTTATCCTTGTCACTATCGGGGCTGTGTTGATTTTTCAGGAATCAATGACATGGTTAAAAATCCTTGGAGTATTAACAATAATTGTGGGAATTGTTATCATGAGCTGGAGTAAGTGAGTTTTATGGTGGGGGAATTGAATAGTAAATTACAATTTGTCAATAAATATGATGATATCGATATCAACATTGAAGAATTACACTCACAGTTCAATCGAAAAACATCATCATTTTTTTTTAAATTAAAATTATATCCAACCCTTTTATTGATCTATCTTGGATTATGGGAAAGACTCATAGATTCGGGTAATATTCGTTATTATTTTGAAGAATTCTCCAATTATTGGACATCATCACTTAAAGGACGTCCATTAAGAATCCATGATTTTTTTTATTTATACTCCAATTATCGTGGAAAATTTCATTCGATTGAGATAAAGGATAATTCAACCGCAGACGAATTTCTTAACACTTGGCAAAAAAAAGAGAATATTTTTCTGGTATTCCAAAGTGTGTATAAATATGCATTATATCCGATTTCATTCTACCCATATAAAAATTACATACGACGTGCAAACCAGATATTAGAATATGGATGTGGTGTTGCACCGATTACTCAAAGTTGTCTGAGGTTTTCAATTAAAGAACAACAATGTTTTACTATTGCAGATATCAGGAGTTTTTCTTTTCACTATGCGAAATATCAATTATCAAAATTTGAAAAAGTTACTTTTATAGATATTCCACCGCATAAACCGGTCCAATTTCCAAAAAAATTTGATTTGGTTTTTTTAATGACTGTGATTGAACATTTACCCGATCCCCTCGAAGTTCTCCAAGGAATAACGAATAATCTAAATGATGATGCAATCCTAATATTTGATTTTGTAAAAAGTGAGGGGAAAGGACTGGATACAATCGAAGCCTTAAGACAAAGAAAAGAAGTTTTAGACTTTATTAATTCCAATTACAGTCTCATTTCAGGTAAGTTTTATTTTGAAAAATCGATGGGAACAACAATCGTAAAAAAACGTGACCGCAAATGAATACGAAATTGCATATTTTTAATTATTATCGGGGTAAGTGAATAGTATGGTAGGTGTTGGAATTGTCGGGTATGGATATTGGGGTCCTAATCTGGTCAGAAATTTTTCCGAGGTTGACTGCTGTGAGGTTGTAGCTGTTTCTGATTTCAGGAAAGAACGCTTATCACTCGTTTCCAAACGTTATCCCAAAGTAAAGACTACAACTGAATTTCAAGATATTCTTCGTAATGAGGCTGTCGATGCAGTTGTTATCGCCACACCGGTTTCAACTCATTATGATCTTACTATGCAGGCATTGCGTGCAGGCAAACATGTTTTTGTAGAGAAACCGATTGCCCACTCCTCAAAAGCTGCTCAGGAAATGATCGATGAAGCAAAACGACTGGGACTTACCCTGCAGGTAGATCATACCTTTATTTACACCGGTGCCGTCGAAAAAATGCACCAGCTTGTTGCAGGAAATGAGCTGGGTGATATTTACTATTATGATTCGGTCCGGGTGAATCTGGGTCTCTTCCAGAACGATGTAAGTGTGGTCTGGGATCTTGCAGTCCATGATCTCGCCATCATGGATTATATTATTCCGGAACGTCCTGTTTCAGTATCTGCCATTGGTATCAGCCATGTGCCGGGAAAGCCCCAGAATCTTGCCTATATCACGCTCCTCTTCAATTCCACCCTGATTGCCCATTTCCATGTCAACTGGCTTTCACCGGTAAAAGTACGTCGTGCCCTCCTGGGCGGTAGTCGCAAGATGGTGGTGTATGATGATCTTGAACCCAGTGAAAAGATCAAGATTTATGACCGGGGTATCACCGTTCAGCAGGACAAGGACGACCTCTACAAACTCATGATCGGGTATCGTGTTGGCGATATGCATGCGCCGCAGCTTGATATTACTGAAGCACTCTTAAAAGAAGCCCGGCATTTCGTGGATTGCATCCAGCACCACAAAAAGCCCCTCACGAGTGGCGAATCCGGCCTTCAGATCGTAAAAATCCTCGAAGCAGCATCTGAATCGATGACCAAAAATGGAAAATTTATCCCCATTTCATAATACGGAGCACCCATGATTCCATTTCTTGATCTTCGGGCACAATACCATTCGATAAAAGAAGAGATTGATGCAACAGTACTTAGGGTTCTTGAGAGCACCCAGTTTGTTTTGGGGGATGAAGTCACTGCATTTGAAAAAGAATTTGCAGTTTATTGCGGTGCAAAGCATGGAGCCGGGGTAAATTCCGGGACCAGTGCCCTTCACCTGGCGCTCCTGGCTGCCGGTGTGGGTCCGGGCGATGAAGTGATTACGGTTCCCTTTACCTTTGTTGCAACAGTTGCTGCGATTGGTTATACCGGTGCAAAACCCGTTTTTGTTGATATCGACCCGGAATCGTTCACTATAAACCCAGATCTTATCGAATCGAAAATTACGCCCCGTACCAAAGGGATTATTCCGGTTCATCTCTATGGTCAGCCTGCAGATATGGATCCCATCATGGCTATTGCGAAGAAATATAACCTGACGGTGATTGAAGATGCTGCACAGGCGCATGGTGCAGAATATAAAGGACGTCGTGTCGGAAGCATCGGGGATATGGGTTGTTTCAGTTTTTATCCGGGAAAAAACCTCGGGGCCTATGGTGAAGGGGGCATGGTGACAACAAACAATCCGGAATACAACCGTGTTGTGAGGATGCTTAGGGACTGGGGTGCAGAGAAAAAATATTATCATGATCTCAAAGGGTTTAATTACCGCCTAGAGGGAATGCAGGGGGCTATCCTGCGGGTAAAACTCAGGTATCTTGAACAATGGACTGAAGCACGGCGTGCCCATGCGAAAAAGTATAACGATCTGATCACCGGTGTCCCGACTCCGAAAGAGATGGCATATTCACGCCATGTCTACCATGTATATGCTGTTCGGACATCACAGCGGGAATTGCTGCAAAAGAAATTGCAGGAACAAGGAATCAGTACGGGGATTCATTACCCGATTCCTGTTCACCTGCTCAAAGCATGGCAGGAACTCGGATACCAGAAAGGGGATTTCCCCCACAGTGAGAAAGCAGCAGATGAAGTTTTGTCGTTGCCGATGTTTCCGGAAATGACGGATGAACAGATCGAAATGGTAAGCAGGTTGGTTTATAATGGATAAACCAAAATCACGAGTTGTAAAAGCAGTTCATGGCATCCGTGAAATTAAAAAGGATCCGGAATTTGAAATTGGATTGTCAAAACATTTACATGAAAAATATAGCCGACAAGGATTGTGTGAACTCTATAGCAGGTTTGTCAACGGAAATGGTGAACTGGATTTACTGATACGTCGTGCTATTTTGCGTAGTATAGTCAAATGTTTTGGTAGTGGTATTCAAATTAACAGTGGTGTTCAATTTAAACACCCCGAAACATTTGAAATTGGTAATAATGTGTTTCTTGGAGAAGGGACATATATTCAAGGTCGTTTTGATGGAAGATGTATTATCGGAAACAATACTTGGATCGGTCCCATGAGTTATTTTGATGCAAGGGATCTAATCATCGGAGAAAATGTTGGTTGGGGTCCTGGAGCAAAAGTTCTTGGTTCAAAACATACGGGGAATCCAGCTGATGTTCCGATAATTCAAACGGATTTGGAGATTATGCCCGTTATAATTGAGAACAATGTCGATATTGGAGTAAATGCTGTAATTTTACCGGGTGTTACTATTGGGGAATCAAGTATAATCGGTGCTGGAGCTGTGGTTGTAAAGGATGTCCCCCCATATTCCGTTGTGGCTGGTGTGCCAGCAAAAGTAATAAGGAGTAGGAAAGTATGATGAAAACCGAAGAAGGGCCGAATAATTTCAATAAATCATTAAAAACGGCTCTCGTAACCGGTGGAGCCGGTTTTATCGGTTCTGAATTAGTTCAACAACTTGCCTCGCGTGGTTATCAGGTAACAGTTGTAGATAATTTTGTGAATGGGAAACGTGAAAACCTTGCAGGGGTTCCGAAAAAATCTTTAAAGATCATTAAGGGAGACATTCGGGATGAGAAACTTATCCGGAATCTCATGGACGGAACTGATATGGTATTCCACCTTGCATGTCTCGGCGTCCGGCATTCAATCCACTCCCCGGTGGAAAACCATGAAGTGAATGCCTTTGGCGCACTTAATCTCCTCCTTGCCGCAAAAGAGGCGGAAGTAAAGCGTTTTGTCCACATTTCTACCTCCGAAGTATACGGAACTGCCATGACTGTTCCCATGGTTGAAGATCATCCCACGTATCCGATGACCGTTTATGGTGCAGCCAAACTCGCTGGCGAAGCGTATGCCCGCGCGTTTTACCGGACTTATGGTTTCCCGACCGTTATTGTACGGCCGTTCAATACATATGGCCCACGATGCCACCATGAAGGAGACAGCGGGGAAGTGATCCCGAAATTCATGTTGAGGTGTCTTGCGGATCAACCCCTGGTTATTTTTGGGGATGGGACACAGACACGGGATTTTCTCTATGTCAGTGATACTGCTCGAGGAATTATTCTGGCAGGGGAGTCTGCTGATACTATAGGAAACACCATTAATCTGGGATCAGGTTCTGAGATTACCATCAATAAACTTGCAAAGGCCATTTCTGGTGTCACGAAAAAACCAGATGCCCGAATGCAACACGAAACGCAGCGCCCTGGAGATACCTTGCGATTGTATGCCGATATATCCCGGGCAAGAAAGATCCTTGATTTTAAGCCAAAGGTCACGCTGAAAGAGGGGTTATCCAATCTGATGGCTTGGTATACAAGTCAGGGATCCTCTGCTGAAGACTTACTCGAACAAGAAGTAACTCATACCTGGATAAAACATGAACCGTAATGTTCAAGAAAAACGCATGACAATTCCTGTGGCAAAACCTTGGATGGGACAGGAAGAGGCTGATGCTGCAAAACGAGCAATTCTCTCTGGGTGGGTTACCCAGGGACCGGAAGTTGCAGCGTTTGAACGGGAGTTTGCTGCTACAGTTGGTGCCACATATGCCTGCGCTGTTTCCAACTGCACAACCGCCCTTCATGTCGCCCTCCTTGCCACCGGTGTAAAAAACAACGATGAAGTAATCACGGTCAGTCACTCGTTCATTGCGACGGCTAACAGTATCCGGTACTGTGGAGCAATCCCGGTCTTTATCGACATTGATCCCCGTACTTTTAATATGAATCCGGACCTGATTGAAGACGCCATCACAGATCGTACAAAGGCAATACTTGCAGTGCATCAGCTGGGGATGCCCTGCGATATGAAAAAAATCAATACGATTGCATGTAGTTATGACATACCGGTTATTGAAGATGCTGCATGTGCAAGCGGAAGCGAAATCCGGAATGGAAGAACATGGGAAAAGATTGGAAAACCTCACGGGAATATTGCCTGCTTCTCCTTCCATCCCCGCAAACTTCTCACAACCGGTGACGGGGGCATGTTAACCACCGGACAGGTTGACCGTGATGCCACATTCCGTCTTCTCCGGCAGCATGGGATGAATGTACCGGACTCTGTCCGTCATGGTGCTCATGAAGTAATCTTTGAATCCTATCCGGTTTTTGGTTATAATTACCGTATGACCGATATTCAGGGAGCTGTTGGCAGGGAGCAGTTAAAACGGCTTGATGATATGATTGAACGCCGCAGGTATCTTGCGGAACGATACCGGCAGGTTCTTGATGGAACTACGGATTTAATCCTCCCGTATGAACCACCCTGGGCAAGTAGTAACTGGCAAAGTTATTGTGTGAGACTCACTGACGTATGTGATCAGAAGAAGATAATGCAGTATCTGCTCGATAGGGGAATTGCCACACGTCGCGGGGTTATGTGTGCCCACCGGGAAAATCCCTATGTAGGTACCTGCCGGTTTGATTTGTCTGAATCAGAAAAAGCCCAGGACCATTGTATTATCCTGCCACTGTTTCACCAGATGACAGATAAAGAACAGGATTATGTTGCAAAACACTTGATAACTGCATGTCATGAGATGATTAAATGACTGAAAACAATATGCATGATAATCCGGCTGGGTTAAATAATAACAATAATTCTGATAAAAAAAAAAATCCCCTGCTTTCTGTTATTACTCCTGCATATAATGAAGAAAAAAATATTCCTGAATTGTATACTTGCCTCAACGAAGTGATTACAAGATTAGGAATTTCTTGGGAGTGGATTGTTATCGATGACCACTCTTCAGATACTACCTTTGATGTAATCAGGCATATCTCAAATTCTGATCCACAGGTCCGTGGAATTCGTCTTTCACGTAACCATGGATCACATACCGCAATAATGTGTGGGATAAGTTATGCACGGGGGGATTGTGCAGTTATCATGGCAGCAGATCTCCAAGATCCGCCGGAGGTCATTCCTTCACTCTATGAAAAATGGAAAGCCGGGATCCACGTTGTCTGGGCGGTCAGACAACAACGTGAAGGGATTCGTACTCAGGATCACTTGTTTGCACGAATTTATTACCGGATCATGCGGGATATTGTTGGCATACAGAATATTCATCCATCCGGTGCGGATTTCTTTTTAATCGATCATCGTGTTATTAATGGCATTCTGCAATTCCAAGAAAAAAACCGGAGTATTCTGGCATTAGTTGCCTGGATGGGTTACAAACAGGATTTTATCGAATATACAAAAAAGGCCCGTCTCCATGGAGAATCCGGATGGAGTTTCAAGAAAAAAATCACACTTGTGATCGATTCCATCACGTCATTCAGCTATCTTCCGATACGATTTATGTCCTATATCGGAATTATTACTGCAATTTTCGGGTTTCTTTACGCTCTCTTTATAATTCTGAATGCAATCACCGGCAAACCTCCTGAAGGTTGGTCCTCCCTGATGGTTGTAATCCTGATTATAGGGGGTATCCAGATGGTAATGCTGGGAGTTCTTGGGGAATATGTCTGGCGGGCACTGGACGAATCACGGAAAAGACCCCAGTTCCTTATCGAAGAAACAACATCCTGATAATAACAAATCGGAAAGACCATGAATGCAAAAACCATTTTAGATACAATCAAGAAAAATCCAATCATTCAACGGATTTTGGTTTTTAAGGATACAAATCCGGCACTGTTTTTTTTCCTGTTCTTTTTATTCTGGGCGATATGGCTGTCTTTTCTCTACTGGGGGCTGGGGGCATTTTCGTATTTAAGGGTTCATGACACGGGAGACGGGAATCTTCTTTACCGGGTTGTTGCTACACAAGACCTGATTCAGTACGGTATTACCACATGGAGGCCGGAATTCTTAGGGGGTGTAGATGCCCTGACACTGCCCGGGCTGCCGCATTTCCTTTTTGATTCACTGCCGTTTATCGTTCTTCCCCCATGGCTGGCATATGGGTTGCTGATGCTTATCCAGCGGTTTGTTGCATCGTATTTCACCTTCAGGCTCTGTCGTGATTGCCTTGGGATGGATGTCACATCTTCCATATATGCCGGGTTTGCATTCTCTCTTCTTGAATGGTCCCTGATGGACTGGACACTCTATTATGGACTGGGCCTTCCGGCAGCCCCGCTCTTCCTGTGGGTGATTGAACGGATCCTCATGATGGGAGATTATAAAAAATATATTTTTGCCTTTGTAGCGGGGATATTGCTTTATCTTATTGCCCCTGTTGTTCTTTTTATTCCATTTTTCTGGGGATTTGTATTTCTCTGGTTTGTCTTTATCAGGGAGGTCCGGAAACCGAGTTTTGTTCTCATATATGTGTTGTTTATTTTTGGAACCCTTGCACTTGCAGCCCCGGAAATCTGGGCGCTCCTCGCAAACGCACCATTAACCGGGAGAACCAGCTCCTATGATATCGGAATAGACAATCTTGTCAGGGGTTTTGTCCAGGATGCAACGATAGAGATTATTTCTGTCTTATTGATACTGGCTGCATTGTTTATCACGAGATTAAAGGACAAAACCCTGCTGAAACTTGTTGCACTCTGCCTTTTCATTGAGATTGTGAGCCGGCTTTTCACGTTCCTCTCCCCATGGATTGCAGTGCATATGAGTTATCTTGCGACATTTACACTGAACCGGTTTGGACAGTTTGTGTATATGCTCGTTCCCATAACCGGGGGATACAGTATTTATGCCATATCAAATTTTTTCAGTGAAGACAAAAAAGATCGGATTTCGGGATTCTGCAGGAAGCTTTCCTGTGGTTTTTCAAATTTCGGAACAACGGTTGGATCATGCGGAATATGTGCATGCCTGATTTGTTCGCTTCTGCTGAACGTGACTATTGTAACCTATCTGCCTTCGGATAACTATTACATTAATTATGAAAATCCCGCTTTGAAGCAACTGGCAATCAATGAATCCGGAGAACAATTCAGGGTAGCGACCGTTGGCTGCAAGATGGCGACAACAAAACAGGCATCCCGATATGAGATTTATCCTGCATATGCAGCAATTTATGGCTTTGAGACAATTGACGGGTACAACAGTTTTCATTTAAAACGATTTTCGGATTACTGGGGCATTGTTATTGATCCTGCCGTGGAAAAAGATGAACGTTTAAAGTCGAACAAAGAAGGGTATATCACGCGCTGGATGTATTTGTACGCCCCATTCAATGGATCGTTTGAAAAGAAGAGCACAATTGAATTTTCAGAATATTACAATCTGAACTTACTCTCTTTAGCAAATACAAAATACCTGATCTCCCGCTGGGCTCTGAATCACAGTTCCCTGAAACCCGTGTACATCCCTCCCGGCTCATACCGGGATACTGATGCATGGGAAAAACAACCCGTTACTTCCCAAATCATTGCTTACTTACAAGGCGAAAAACCCGCGCGTGCATTGTATATTTATGAAAATAAAGATGTTTTTCCCCGTATATTTGTTGTATCAAAAATAAAAACGTTCGATACATCTGCTGCCTTGTTGGACGGATTGAAAAAAGCCAGAATTGAAGAGATACGAACAACAGCATTTCTGAATTCTTCAGACATTAAAAAATCATCTTTTATAAACATGAATGCTGGAAATGTACAAATTAACATTACTGGTTACACTCCGGATCGGATATCTCTCGATGTTGAGACTGAGGGACCGGGAATTCTTGTAATCACCAACAATTACAGCCCTTACTGGCAGTGTGATGTGAATGGCGACCCATGTAAGATCTTCCCGGTATACCATTCATTTCAGGGAGTACTGATCAGTAAAGGTAAGAATGAAATAACGTTATTGTATAAACCTCCATATAATATTTTCACGGACGATTTGGAATGAAACGTATTCTCATCGTATCCGGACGTTACCAGACAGAGAATCCTTATCGGGAACTTGCAATTAAACGCCAGTTTGAAGCGAGTGGCTATGAGACGGTATTTGCACTACCCGATCGGACGATCAACGAGCACGGATATGAAGAAGGAGAAATTACCCATAACCTGTGTAAAAAATATGGTGCGGTAATTATTCATTCCCCGCAGGATTTCAAACAACAGGTCAGACTTTGTGATGCAGTCTTGTTCGGGTCGTGGAAAACGTATGGCTCTCTTGCTAAAATAGCCCGGACCGTGGGACGACCGGTTCTTAATTTCAATTCCACCAGTGGTCTCGATCACTGGCCGCACTACGTTGACTGTGCATTTGTTAAGGGTCCGTTCAGTAAAAGGCAAATCCTGTATTTCCAGAATATTATCCAAGGATATGGTAATCTGAGGGAAAACCAAATAATTGTTACCGGATCCGTAGCACATGAACAGGAGCAAACAGCAAAACGAGATGCCCTGCCGATAACAAAAGATGAATTCTGTGATTTTTACAACTTCGATGCTTCACGCCCCATAATCACCTTCTTCCCAAAAGGTATAGGCAGCTTTGCACAGAAAGTCGGTACATGGTTTAAAGATTCTACTTCCGCTAAAAAACAAGAATACAACGATCAATTCATAAAAAAATACTTTGAGATTTGCAAATCGGTCCGGGACTCCGATTGCAATCTTCTCATAAAAATGCATCCGACAGCGTATGTATCATACAAATGTAAAACCGATGATGAATATGCGTTCTGGCAGAAGATACCGTGGGCTAAAATACTTGACCCTATCCATACATATGACTGCTACAGGCACACGGATTGCGGGATTGGGATTAATACTCATTCCTCATTGGATCTTGGCTACTTCGGAAAACCGTTTATCTATGTAGATTCTGATAGGTTTACGCCACCGGATGCGGTACAGTTTCACATCAACCATTTGTGTTCGCTTCCACTAGGCCCCTCGTCTCACTGGGATAATGTTCCTTTGACTCAAGTTAATCCCTGGTTTCCCTCGTGGCTTGGGCTTTTTTCTAGAATTGAAAATCTTTCCTATGTCCTGAAAACAGAACTCCCGTTGAAGATCCCGGAAGTTCAAAAAAACCGATTTATCAGCGAATTCTGGTATAAATCTGATGGAAAATCCTCTGAAAGAATCGTGGATGGTTCTATTGAATTTATTAACAAATATAAACCAACTCTATTACAGAAAATCCGGGGCTCTATGGGGATTTGATCAGATGGACACAAAGTTTTTCACTATTGCCCCGCAGATGAAAGATTATCTGGATACTGCACATGTTCACATGCCATATGTCATGCATATGAACCGGCCTAGTGTGAGTTCCCCCTACTTCTCAACGGATAGTTTTGGCTTTCGCACGACACTCCACCAGGGAAAACCCCTCGCGCTATCCGATTATTATGGAAAGCAACATTCAGGCAGACGAGCCGCACTGGTAGGAGACAGCACAAGTTTTGGTGTTGGGGCAACTTCTGATGTCAATTCGATCTCCAGCCTCCTGAATAACCAAACCGGCTATACATGGTTTAACTTTTCCGGCAGGACGTTTCAGTCCACACAGGAACTCATCCTGTATCTCCTTTATCGGCCTCCGGATGTTGAGAAAATTATAATCCTGTCCGGGATAAATAATTTCGACTTAGCGTACCGGTGGTTTGGGGATATTCATACGTATATCCCCCCCTACCACCTTCAGAATCTGTATCAGGATCTCCTTCTCTCCCCTTCAAAGAATGCGGTCGTACCACGGATAAGAAAGTATTTCCGGAATCTGACACGTCAATTAATTAAGGGTAAGGGATTGGATCCAGGTAAAACCACTCCAGATGATACCCGTTCCTTCTGCCCTGAATTTATCAGAAACAGGTTGTATTATGGTGCAACAGTATTTCCAGATCTTCTCAAAGATCCATCAGGTCTTACCCGATCCCTTGAGCGGTTCAGGAGGGATATGGAGATCTGGTCTGATATTACCCAAAATGGGGAAAAATGCCGGGTGACATTTATTCTCCAACCGATAGCCGAATGGAATAAAAAAACCCTCTCTCCTGAAGAAAAAATGTTGTTTGATCTGGTAAAACAACAACGCGGAGTGAACTGGGCAAAAGTTTCTTCTTATTTATTGGGTAATGAAGAAAAATATCGGAGTGCAGTAAAAAGGATCTGTCAGGAGACGGGAATCGATTTCATCGATGCCAATGATATTGAATGTTTCAAAACCGAAGAATGGCTCTTCCTTGACCGGTATCATCTTACTGACCGGGGGCAGAAGATCATGGCAGATGTTATCAGTGAGAAAATAAACGGGATGAGGAAAAATGACTCTTAAGATCAGTATTGGGATGAACCTCCGGACCGGTCCCTGGGGAGGGGGGAACCAGTTTGGGCAGGCTTTATCAGAATATCTCATGGACAAAGGTCATCAAGTTGTCTTTAGCCTAAATGATCAAGATATCGACATCATCCTGTTATGTGAGCCACGGAAAAGCACGGCAATTTGCGCTTTTAATCACAAAGACATTTTATGGTATTTGCTCCTAAAAAACCGTAATGCACTGGTTGTTCACCGGATAAACGAATGTGATGAACGGAAGGGGACAACCAATATGAACAACCTGATTATGAATGCAAATACCTGTGCCGACCATACGATTTTTATATCCCGCTGGCTTCAGGAATTATACAAATCAAGAGGCATGGTGCCTGTACACTCAAATGTGATCATGAACGGTGCGGATCAAAAAATTTTCAATAATTTTCAATATAGGAAATGGAATACGCGTGAGCCGCTAAAAGTAGTAACTCATCATTGGGGTGGAGGAGGACTGAAAGGATATGATATCTATAAGAAATTTGATGAGATCCTTATGGACAAATCGATGGCAGCAGGGTATGAATTTACTTATATTGGAAAACTCCCAAAAAACATTACCTTCAATAATTCTCACCACATTCAGCCTCTTGCCGGTGTCGAGTTGGCATCTGAAATTCAGAAACATCATGTCTACCTGACAGCATCGCAGTACGAGCCGGCGGGAATGCATCATATCGAGGGGGCCCTTTGCGGTCTTCCCGTGCTTTATCGCGATACTGGTGGAGCGATACCGGAATATTGTCACTACTTTGGCATTGAATTCAATGAAGAAAACTTCCAGGAAAAATTGCATGAAATGACAGAAAAATACGAATGCTGGGTCAAAAGAATGGAAAGTTACCCGTATACTGCTGAAAAAATGTGTCATGAATATCTCACATTATTCAACCACATGGTAAGGAACCGCGAAGAGTATCTGCAATCCCGGACGTGGCTAAAAAACCCATTCTGTCTTCTGAAGAATATTGTGATGAGTTAGGCAGAAAATGAACGATTTGGATTTTCTATCAGACCTGAAGGAAAAAATCAGCGGATACGTTCGTTCATTGGAAGACCCACTTTGTGCAGGGCATTTCTATCCAATGGATCCTTCACAAACCCCCAAGACCCCCATCGCATTGGGGTATAGCTGCTTTGCCCTGAAGACACTTTATACGATAAATGAGTGGGAAAAAATTCCTGAACTGAAACGACAACAATGGATTAACTACATCAAGAGTTTCCAGATAGGAACCCCTACTAACTATCAGCAACATTACGAAAAAAATGCTTTTATCGATCCGCCTGTTGTTGATTATCTTTTACAGAAATCTTCCGTCGTTAAGAAGATAACAAGAATCCTCTTAAAAAAACCCAAATTCGGGGATCTGGAACGAACCATTTATGCAGAAACAAAACAGGCAATTGCAACCTTGCACCAAGTTGGTGAACACAACGATCATATTTACACATCCTTCCCAACTGAATTATCAGATCTGTATTCACATTTGATCTCTTTGAACTGGCGAGAACCATGGGGTGCTGGGGGACAGGCTGCAGCTCTGGCAGTATTTATAAAAACTGAAGCACCCCGATTTCTTGGCGAGGCCGAGGTCCAGGCTCTTTCTGGACAGATTTCCGGTTTTTTTGGTTCGTTAGCAGACCCCGTTACCGGAGCATATTACATCAACCCAAAGCCCAATTACGGGCAGATGATCAATGGAGCTATGAAAGTGCTTACCGCTCTAGACTGGCTCGAGGAACGGGTTCATTATCCTGAACAACTCATCGATACCTGCCTCTCACAGATGCCCTCGTCTGAAGGATGTCATCTGGTTGATGCTGTGTATGTACTCCACCGGTGCAACCTTCAGACGGATTATAAAAAACAGGAAATCAGGGAATACTGTACGAAGATCCTTCATATGATACAACTGCACCAGAATAAAGACGGGGGTTTCTCGTATCATATAGGAAAAACCCAGAACTGGTATTACGGGGTCCATTTTCCCCAGAAGACAGGAATAAGTGATCTCCATGGTACCTGCCTTTTAACTTGGGCAGTTGCTATGCTCGATCAGATTTCTGAAGAGAGGATCCTGGAATGGGAGGTGATACGGCCTTGAAAATCAGAAATTTTCTTGCGTCCCTCATTCAGCTGCCCTATGGGAGACTGGGCTTGAAACAAAAAGAAATTTTTTTTGTTGGTGGAGATGAGTGGTCATTTTATTGGGATGCTTATTACATCAGACTCGGGATGGAATTGCTAAAAATTCCAATTCATTCAACAAAGTCTCCATGGGGACTACGGCGACAGATCATCCATTTCAGTGACCGGTATGCTTTTTTTGGCGGTCCATTTTCAACCCTTGACAGGTCCAATCGAATTATACTCACATGGTTTCATGGTGACAGAATGGATCCAAACAAAGATATGCAGGAGTTATTTACCCTACTTGGTGATGCGGATCCATATATCGACCGGTATCTGGTTTCTTGCAGTATATCGAGAAATATCTTGATTAGTGAAGGTATCTCCCCCGAAAGGATCATTACAATCCCTCTGGGTGTTGATCTCACACGTTTTTCCCCAGCGACTCACGCAGAGAAGAACCGTATTAGGGAGAGTCTTGGGATTCCTGATGGTGCTTTCTGTATCGGATCATTCCAGAAAGATGGGACCGGATGGGGCGACGGGGATGAACCTAAACTTGTCAAGGGCCCGGATATTTTCCTTAACACAATCAAAAATGCATATAATCAGCACAAACATCTGTTCGTCCTCCTCACCGGGCCTGCCCGAGGGTATGTTAAGGAAGGTCTAAAAAAGGCTGGCATCCCGTTTATTTATCACAACGTTCCAGATTATCTTGATATTGTCCGGTTTTACCATGCTGTGGATCTTACTTTGATAACCTCCCGCGCTGAAGGAGGCCCGAAAGCATTTCTTGAGAGCTGGGCAACTGGGGTTCCGGTTATATCGACAAGAGTTGGAATGCCCGCGGATTATATCATAAATGGGCAAAATGGGCTGATCGCAGATATTGGTGATGAAACTGGCTTATTAGAGCATGTTACTGCGATGGTGGAAAAAACAGAGTTGAGGGAACAATGCTCCAGAAACGCGCTAAATGATGTGAAACAATTCGACTGGAACCGGGTTACAGCAAGTTATTATAACGACCTGTATAAACCATGTATTGACGAAATATGAAACCGGGTGAAGGACTCATTTGCCAGACGGGTATTTGTCATTCAAACCTCATACATAATAACGCTGGAAAATTTTAAAATGAATACTGAAGACAATTGTTGTCTGGTTGGGTATCATGCAATGGTAAAAAATATTAAGGATATTTCACTGGCCCTATTTTTTACCGGAGGTGTCGGATTACAAGCATGGGATCATGTCGGAAATCTTGATCGGGAACTTGCTATATATCACCAGCTTTCTAACCAACTCAAATCAGTGCATATTGTAAGCTATGGGGGCAACCAAGATCTGTGTTATGCAGCATCATTGGGAAATCTGTTCCTTCATCCTGTAGCTTGGCTGCGCACTCCTTTTTTTACTCGATATTTTGTTATGGCGCGCTATAAAAAAATTCTTGAAAAAGTTGATATTTTTAAAACCAATCAGATATTAGGATCAGATATCCCCCTCTGGCTGAAAGAAAAGATGGGGAAAAAAGTCATTGTCCGCTGTGGATACCTTTATTCCGATTTCATGAAGCAAAACGGAGTGGACAAACGGACATTAGCTCAAGCGATTGCCCTCGAGGGTTCAAGTTTCCAAACGGCCGATGCAGGTGTTGTTACCAGTAACTGGCAGCGCGATATAGTCATACGGGATTATAAAGTACCCAATGAAAAGATTCATGTTATTCCCAATTATGTTGTCACGGATCTTTTCAAGCCAGTTATTGCTGAAAAAACCTTCGATTTGATATATGTGGGTAGGTGTGGTAAAGAGAAAAATGTCTATAACCTCCTTCAGGCAATGAGCCTGCTAAAAAAACAAGGGAAGAACTATCGCCTGCACATTGTTGGTGGTTGTAGCAATGATCCAAAAATCCGGAAGATCGCTTCAGCGTCAGAGTTAAACATTGTTTTTAGCGATAATGTGCCTAATTCCCAGTTACCGGTTTTATTAAACAGTGCAACGTCATTTATTCTCCCATCATTTCATGAAGGCCATCCAAAATCACTCCTAGAAGCAATGAGTTGTGGCCTTCCCTGCATAGGATCAAACGTTCAAGGAATACGGGAAGACATAATTCATAACGAGACAGGATATCTCTGCAATACCGAACCGTCAAGTATTGCAAATGCGATTCATACTGTCATGACCGATGAATCCCTTCAGATGGAAATGGGAAGGAAGGCACGGAAATATATTCTTTCCCACTATTCACTGGATATGACTGTGCACAAAGAATTAGATCTGCTACAAAAGGTCATGGCAGAATGATCCGGGAAGTGAAAACGTTTACACAAATGATTCTTGGCCAATCAATCCGATATCTTTCCCTACGAGAAGGTTTTCCCCATAATGTAAACAAAAAATTCAAAAAGTCAAAGTTTTTTATCGGGGATGCAGGATTTGATCGTTGTCGAAGGAATGCTCTGAATAAAGAAAGTGGGTATTGTTTTCAGACAATATTATTCCCACGGAACGGAATATTTGGAAAATTTTTTTTAAAAAGAATTCGACCCCGCCTGGGTTTATATGAGGCAATCTCGAACATCAACAGAGTGGGAGATGGAGTATTACAGCGCGTATACTCCATGAGGTATTCATGACCCCCCCACGAGTTACCGTAATAATGTCAGTATATAATGGTGAGCAATATCTCCAAGATGCAATTGATAGTATCCTCTCTCAGACATTTACTGATTTTGAATTTTTAATTATTGATGATGCCTCTACAGATTCTACCCGAGAAATCCTTCAATTATATAATGATTCAAGGATAAAGATTGTCTGGAATATTGAGAATATTGGCCTTACACGATCCCTCAATAAAGGATTATCTGAATCGCGCGGGATATATATTGCGCGGATGGATGCAGATGATACATCCTTTCCACAACGACTGAAACAACAAGTAGATTATCTGGATTCACACCCGGATATATCTATCGTTGGAACCGGAGCAGAGAAAATAAACGAAAACTCAGAAATTATTGAATTGCAGTTCCCAATAGCTGAGCCAGAGTTTATTGATTTTCTGGATTCAAATCAGGTTATTCATGGATCTATTCTGGCAAGAAAAAATGTATTTGAAGCAAATGGAAGATATCCGGTTCAATTCCGATTATGTCAGGATTATGCATTATTTTTAAAAATTGCTAAGAATCACAAGATTCGAAATCTTCAGGAAATATTGTATCGATCAAGAACCCATAATCAGTCAATTACTATTTCAAATTTTGAAAAATCGATTGCCTATCATATTGTTGTAATAAGATATGCAAACAATGAAAAAATTGATATTACTAAATACCCGTTTAAAGGAGATAATACAAAGGATTTTATTGACTCGTTAAATTCTGGTGAAAAAGAATATTATCATAATGCAAGGGTTTCCTTTTTGTTAATGAAAGGTAATCTTAAGCTAGTTAGGAACGAATACTGGCAACTGTTCAAGATGCAACCTCATAGATTGGTTTATTTAATTAATTTTTTCAGAACATATTTTGGCATTACAGTGATGAATTTATCAACACAGATTTATATTCGTGCATTACCTTGCAGGAAATATTGTTCTCGCTTAAAAAAATGATTAATTAATAGGATTAATACGGTTGAATGATCCAAATCTCATACTCTCCATTTTTATAAACACTCTGCACAGAGTTGTCATTATTAAGCCGGAAAAAATCCTCCCCATTATACGAATCAATACGATCACGACGATCTTCACGAATAGCTAAAATAAATTGTCGCATCTTCTCATGAGTGATTAAATATGTTTGCTGTTTGGTTTTAAGGGTTACATCGAGATGATTTACTGATTTATACCCAAAATGAGTTGGAATACTTTCGGAAATAAAAACGCCTTGATTATTTCTATAATTTATAATCCCAAAGACGTACATTTCCATTTTTCTGTAATTGGCGGTTTTAAGATAGGTCGGCTGGTCAATAATTCTGTAGGAAAAAAGCCACGTTATCCCGTCTTTTTCCATATATGTCATTTGTTTGCTTGGAGTACTTGTCCAGGGACTCTCATATACCGCCATTAATCCGAAGATAATTGCAAATGAGATAATAATAAAAAGTCCAGATAGAATAATGATTTTTCTTTTCTTTTCTGGATATATTTTTAACCATTGGTCAAAGCAAATAGCAGAAAGAATAATTCCCATTATCAGTTCTAGTGCTACAGCCCGCTGTGGTTCTGAAACGATTGAAGCCAAAAAACTTACAACTATTGCACACCCAATACCAAATAACAATTGTGTGCTGAATAATATCTCTTGATAATGATATTTTTTTTGAAAAAGCATATACACAACATACAACAAACACACGATGGCAATAATGAGAAATAGTGTAATCGCCCCATAAGGTTTGATATAGTTTATTATTATTGTTAGAGTGTCTGATTGACTTGAAGTTACGACTTGTGAGTACTGAGATACAATTGTTTTTTCGTCGGGTTCAAAATTAAAAAATGCATCATAAAAATTTTTAATTGTTAGCAAAATACCAGAAAAAGAAAAATACCATGTGAAAAAAGCGATGAAACCATAGAGGGAGATCATGATAATTGTATTTCTGAAATATTTCTTATATTCATTTTTAAGGAAATAAGCGTTCAAAAAATATATTACTAAAATACCTATGGTGAAAAATGTAACAAGTGGGTGAAAAAAAACAATTGCCATAAGGAAAATGAAAATAATAATTAAATTTATGGAATTTCCATGGTTTATCCTATGAATACAACTAAGAATTAGTGGCATAAAAAAAAGTGCATAGATAAATGGATGAAAGGTATAATGAAAATATGAAAATAATAGGGGTGTCGCAAATATTACCATTAATAGAGCGAGCTGCAATTCTGAAGATAGTGAACGACCGAGTGTATAAAAGAACAATATCAATAGTATTGTAAATAAATAGGGGAAAAAATTTGCAATAATATTTATTGGAATGCCAAGAACCGCAAGAACTGAAAAAAGAATGTGACTGGCAGGATATACATCCCCCTTAAAAAGATGCCCTGTCTGAAGTATTACATCTGTGTAAGCAAGATGTGAAAAAACATCATCATTACCTTGTGCGAGGAAATAATAGCCACGAATTGTTGGTAACAATAAAAAAATAGTATAGTTTAAAATAATTCCAATAAGTCCATATATCCAAAGTTGTTTAAGTTTATCTATTATTGAAGAAAATACTAAATATAAACTTAGCAAAACTGATGAGAAAAAACATACCCAGAATATCCATGGAAATGCGGTGTATATTGATAGTTCATACCCTGCTGCCAAGTTTGTTAAAATGATAATAATTAATTCCAGAATAATCGATAAAAAAATAAATACTGGTACAATTTTTTTTGTAGTATAATATGAATTGAAATGACTCTCCGAAAAAAATGAATAAAATCTACTGAATTTTTTTTTCTGAATGGATTCCAAAACTCATTCTCCGGACAATGTTTATGATTGTATGTTAGATAAAATAAATTCCCCCATTACCGCGGAAGTTACGATACCGATTTTAGACGTTTATATTGATTCCCCCATACTTAAGTAGGATTGTAAAATCATCCCTCTTCCAATATAGAAGTCCCGTACTTCTCTAAATCTTCGTCAATCGTCTTCGACCCGGACTTTTGAGATGAAGATCTATTGAAGAGTCTACATGAGATTCTTGAGTAGGAATGAGATTATCATTAAAAAGGACCTGAGCACAACATTTCTGGAAGTGGTTTTATCTCACACGATGTACAGATACGGTATGATGATTCGATAGCGAACCGGTTTTATAGACCCTGTTGACTTTTCGGGGCATCCAATCAATACCGTATATGACATACCCGATATTCACATTCCCGAATTTCTTATTCTTCCCCTGTAGTTACTGAACATCAATTGCAGAGTAAGATCAAGAGGTTTATAGGTCTCCCCGTCGTTTCCTGGACCTATTGGGAATGATTACCCTTGAGTTCTCTCTTGAATCCATTTCCGTGTTTTCTTCCCGGAACAATGTGCGGGATGTTCTCCTCCTGAAGAAACGAGATCACCTCGTTTGAATAAAAACACCGATCAAGACAGAGTACCTTGATATTCACTATTTCATCGTTGATTATCGCCAGGAATTTTCGAATGTAATAGACCTTTGATATTCCTTTCTTTACCGGGAAAACTGTGAGGGTCCATAGTTGGCCTTTCGTCATCGTCATGATGTAGAGCGAAACGTACTAATAAAATGTTGTCGTAGAATCCTTCATTTTACTTTTAAGGACGTAATCTTTATTCGCGTCAACAATCTCATCGTAGTATTGATCGTAGATGAAATCAATTATAAAATGATACGTTTTTCCTGGAATATGGATTTGATCGTTTAAATCGGTGAGAATCTTTGATTCTAACTCTAGAAGTGAATCGAGGTTCATCTTGGACAATAGTATATGAGCGACGTATCACACGGGATGTTTTCTACATCATGAATGCACTGATCGTTGTTCGCTGACTTCCCGACAAGTGACTTGATGATTGTCTTTTGTTGTAGCATTCCGTTAATGGAAATGGTGATGTACTGATTGATCGCATTCTGCTATTTCTATACAATCTTCTGCTCGTTGCTCATTCTTTATTCGGAAGGCAATTTGCCGGTTATAGGACATATTCGGTACCAGCCTATTATTTAAATATCACGGTTCTCTTTTTCGGGGGCTAAAATTGTGAAGTACTGAGACCCAAAAATATATCCAAATCGGGCATAAACATTGTCAACACAATAAGAATTAATTGGAGCACACCATAACAAATCGTATTATGATATAATAGAGGACACGAAATTTATGAATGATAATGTACTGGATATCGCAATCTGCATTCTTTTTTTCGAAAAAGTCGATCAGACAATTGAATGTATTCAAAGTTTTCTTCCATCAAAATTACCCATTTATATATTAAATAATGGCTCTGCGCTTGAATCCCGAAAACGGCTTGAAAACATTATTCAACAAAATAATCAGATAGTAATTTTTGATTCAAAAGAAAATTTAGGTGTATCTGGTGGAAGAAATTTTCTTATTTCTCATATTTCATCCAAATGGCTGTTTTTTATTGACAATGATATCGTTGTTAAAACCCAAAATTGGCAGAATAAAATTCAACGACACATTATCTCCAACACAGATGTAGATGTGTTTATCCCAAGATTATATAATGTCCATGAAAAATTATTCAATGATTATTCCCGTTCATTACGGATTGTTGGTGGGGAAGTAACGTACGTAGATACCATCAACAACACCATCAACTGGTTTCCCGGTGGTGCATCAATTATTAATCGGAGGATATTTGAACAAATCGGCCTCTATGATGAAAAAATGTTCGTGGGAGGTGAAGATTTTGAATTATGTATTCGCGCAATAAAAAATGAGGTCGATATTCACGCTTACCTAATTGACGATATCGAATTAATCCATGATCATCGCTCATCCAAAAACGAAAACGATACGAATGCTGTTGCGGTACGTTACGATTTCAATTATTTGGAGAAATCATCATTAAGAATCACGGAAAAACATAATGTTTTTTTCAAGGAGGACTGGAATCAATGGAGCGAACGTCAAAGGAAAATTTTGTCAGGTAATAAAAAACCCCCAATTACTATGATCTGGCGACAAATAATACCACGACCGATTAAAAAAATTCTTAATTCGATACTAAATTCACGTGTTTTACCGGTATCGTGTTCATTATTTTTGACATTTTCATGTAATTTTAATTGTACGATCTGCAGGAGAAGTGTCAAAACCTTTGAAAAAAGGAAAAATATGGAATTACACGTTATAAAAAAAGTATTAGAAATTTATCCAACTCTTCGGTATTTTACCCTGGCCGGGTTTGGAGAACCAACATTATGTTCTGAATTTCCTCTCATTGTCGATTTTTTAAGAGTGAACCATAAGTATGTAGGTATAATCACCAATGGAAGTAATATCGGTCCTTTTCGTCAATTAAAAACGATACCAAACTCAATTTCAATTAGTCTGTATGGTTCAGATTCGACAAGTTATATCAACAATACAGGCAGCGATATGTTTGAGCAGGTAATTTCCAATTTCAGGGAACTCAAGTCAAAATTTGAAAATGTCGGGTTTTCATTTATCATCACAAAAGCAAATTACCAAGAATTAGAAAAAATCTTATCACTTTGTGATATGTTGGAGCCAAAATTCTTGGATTTTCAAAATTGCCTTTCCTACAAACCAGAAATAATCAATAATAAACCAGATACTATCACAATTGAAGATGAAAAAATTATCAATTTTATTGATCGGATATCAGCGAATCGGAAATATATCCGACAGAAACCCATTTATGTTGATTTGAGCAGCCCGAAATTTTCCTGCAGGTCTCATAATTATGTTATCAATCTGGATGGGGATGGAAACATTGGTGGCTGTCAACGACAAATTCCACCGGATCCAATATTTGGAAATATTTTTTCTGATGTAAACCCGTTTCGATCTAAGAAAATGGAAGAAATCCGGAAAATGATAAAAAAGAGAGATTATCCATTCGATGAATGTCGTAATTGTTTTGGTAATTTTGAGTGAATTATTTTCCGATGTACCAGAATTTCTGCTCTGTAGAAATCTCCAAAATTATTTCATTCAGCATACGTCAATTTATTATTAATATATCCATCAGTTCCTGAATAGGAAATTATTTGTGCCGGATTACCTGCAACAACTGCGTTATCAGGAACATCAAAATTTACATACGATAATGGTGCTATCAAGACATTATTTCCAATTGTGGGTACTCCTTTTTTTCCCACGATTGTTTTTACCAATTACTGCCCCATGGTTAATATTCAAATTGTTGCCGATCTTTGCATTTTGTGCGATTGTGATAAACTCTGCATAACCAAGATAAAGTCTGTAACCAATTTTTGTGAATGGACTGATATGAATATGGTACTTTACTTGAAGACGAGTAAGCATAAAGTTCCAGAATAAAAAATAGAATTTATTTCCATTCTCATAACTCATAGTACTTTTTCTTAAATAATGCGAATGGCGGAAACCAATCGTAAATTTTAAGTGATTAAAAAATGACTTGCTCAAAGTATCCCCGCAATACCGATATAAATCAGATTTTATCGCAATATCCATGGAATGACCAATTTATAATATCCACATTTTTGTTATTTCATTAGTTTCAAAATTATCGTCGTCAAACATTGGTTAGAAACAGGTATTGGTAATATAGGTAATATTCAACCAAATAACCCCTTCACACCATATTTAAATGAATTGATTATGCCATTTTGTTTAACCAGATCAATCCCTGCCTTTGAAAATATCAACTTTATTCTTAACATCGTTGTTTTTCTATCTACCACATTTTCTATTTCCTTGACTTTTTTCCGGAATTGCTCTGGGGATAAAAACATGCAGAAACAGTTTTCCGGACTTTGATGATTATATCGTGATACATCAAAATCATCTTTAATCAATCCCTTATCTTTACAAAATTCAAATGCTTCTGTTCCCGGATATGGTGTGAAAATACTATAAACAATTCCATCCGCGGGAATTTTTTTAATCGCAGCCAGTGTGTCATTGAGGGTCTCCATAGTTTCCTGGGGAAATCCAACCATAAAAAACGCTGATAACCATAAGTTATGTTTTTTGATAATTTTTGCTGCAGCAAGCGTCTTTTCAATAGTAATATTTTTCCTGTTTTCTTTCAGGATATAGTTGTTTCCCGACTCAATGCCAAGAGAGATAAAATTACACCCTGCAGATTTCATCAATGAAATATTCTCATCATCAACAAGGTTAACATGGATTTCACAGCTCCATGAAATATCAGGGCATTTTTCCCTTATTGATAAACATAACTCTGTCAAATATTTTTTATTTACACCAAATGTGTCATCGTCAAAATGTATGGACTGAACACCCATCCTTTGAAGGCTGATAATTTCTTCAACGACGTTATGTGGTGAACGAAACCGAACTTTACGCCCCCATATATTTCGGGAACCACAAAAAAAACAATTATAAGGACACCCGCGTGTAGCAAAAATATATTTAAACGCACTTTTTGGATATTGATCATAATCCTTTAAAATGGCGGGTGCAGATAGGTGTGGGAAACGAAGCCTATCCAAATTCTCAATAAATTTTTGTGGAGGGTTGTCAATAATCTTGTTATTCTCCCTGAATGAAATACCGTTAATAGCATTAACACTTTTATGCTCTACAATCGATTCAAGAAGACCGATAATTGTTTCCTCTCCTTCTCCACGGACACAAAAATCAATATCCGGATTTATAAGGATTTTTCCTCCAATCATTGTTGGGTGGGGACCGCCAATAATTACGATGATTGTTTTATCGATCGATTTGGCAATACGGGCAATATTTTCAGCAGATGAAAAATTTTGAGATTTTGAAGTAATAGCAATAATTGATGGGCGAAAATCCAAAATCACATTTTTTATTTCGCACCAAGTTATATAATTTAAATTTTTTAAATTCATTAAATATGATTTAAACCCCTCTCCGGAAAGAGAACTCATTGAAAAAGGTTCATTATTCTGGCAGAAATCTGCATTATATGCCATCACAGTCCATTCCGTTTTATCTGTCAGTGTTCCGGCCAAATAGCCCAAAGAAAGCGGATAACGAGTTAATGAATATGTTTCTTTGTACAATCTATAAAATGGTGGTTCAATAAACAAAATCCGCTTTTCCATAATCAACTGCCCTCCAATTAAAGACTAACGAATTTTTTATAGTTCGTTAACCTCATTTATAACTCATCAATTAATTTTATAAATTGTTCAATGATCTTATTTTGTTCATGTTCTCTCTCTATATAATTCCGACCATTATTTCCATATTCAATTCTTAATTCCTCATTATTGATAAATGCAGTAATATCCTTTTCCATTTGATCAATTGTGCCGGAACAGAGTCCTAATTTAAATTTTTTTATTATGTTATCGGGATCAACATTTAAACTAATTACCGGCAAATATGCATTCCATGCTTGTAAAAAAACATTCGGGAATCCCTCAACACTTGAGGTGTTTACAAATATTGACGCTTTCGCAAAATAATTATCAATGTCTTTGTATGGGATGAATCCCTTGAAATCTAAGTTGGGAATCTTTTTTGCAGATTCTTTAATCTGCTCATAAAATTCAATATCCGTAGAAGGACCTCCAATCATTTGAAAGGAAATATCAGGCATCTTTTTTGCTAAATCTAAGAACAATTCCGGTTGTTTAAACATTGGTTTTATTGACCCCACCCATAAGATAATTGGCGGTTTGGATTTCTCAATGGCTATTGTTTTTAGGGGGTATGGATTTTTTATGATTCTGCCAATTTTGTGATGGTTTTTGTTCAGGAGTTGTTTTTGATATTCACTTTGGCATATGATGACTTTTGCTACGGATAATCCAAAAAAATATAGCCTCTTCTTAAAAAAATGCATTTGTTTTACAAAATTGCCGTTAACATCTTCATCACTTCCAATCTGATAAATAAATTTTTTCCGATGTAATAAGCAAAATAGAGCAATAATGCCGGTTAAATTGTCGCTACATTGTTGAAAATAAATATCTGCATTTACATTTTTTAGAGAGTTCCACATTTTTTTGAAAGTAAAGAAATATCCTAAAATACCATTAATTTTTAGTCCCAAAGGGATCGATTTACATATCTTTATACCATCAATATCCTCAATTTTATTTTGATCTTTTCCATCACCAAGAACAATAAAAAATATTTTAAAATTCCTTTTATTTAAACCCTGAGCAATTAGCATTTGCTGGAGTTCCGCACCCCCAACATAGCCCGTATTGTGCTGCATCAATAAATCATATGCATAAGGAGCACAAAAACAAATTTTTTGAGGATTGAAATTATTAAACGCTGTAATTTTCAAATTTTCACCAGGTTCATGCGATAATGAAGTTTATCCTATTTATTGAAGTTATATTTTACCTTCACATGGTGAAGATTCAACAATCGATCTTGTTTTTTATATATATGTTAACCGATTAAATGCTGTGAGAGAAAATCGTAGAATAAATATGGGTTTCTTTTTAGTTATTAATGAAGAACCTCATTATATATGGAAATATACTGATAAATGCGCGAAACCCAATTGAATTTTTCTTCAACAGTACATCTAGCATTCAGTCCGATATTTTCACGCAATTGAGTATTTTCAATTAATTTCAAAAGACATTCCTTGTATTTTTCATCATCAGCACAGACATAGCCATCATAACTATCTGTAATAATTTCCGGGACTGCCCCGACATTGTTGGTGACAATTGGCAATCCTGATGCCATAGCCTCTAAAAGAGAAATTGGAAAATTGTCATGTATTGAATAATAAATAAAAATATCTCCGTTTTCTAATATGGGTCTTATATCTTTGAGAAAACCCGTAAAGTGGGGAGTTACGCGGATATCTTGAGTGGTTGTTTTCACATGATCAAGATATTTCCCATCCCCCACAATAGTATAATTTATAGTGATATCCGTCAATTTTTTTAGTTCATCAATGAATTTTATCGTCCGTATAATACCCTCTGCTTTATCCCGGAATGCAAAATTCGTTACGCTGACGATATGTATTTGATCGTTTTTTCGGTGATTGACAATATTATAATAATCAGGGTACACCGCATTTGGTATTACAATTGCATCATCAAGATGTAATTTATCCTTTAGGTAATAGCTTGGAGTAGTTAATGCGTTTGCTTTTCTTATTGCGAGCTTTGTAGGATAGATCCATTGTGATTTTTCGATAGTATAATCCCCATGCAATGTAAACACAATCGGTTTTCGATATAATTTAAAAAATTGTGGGAATGCAGTATGAATAATATCTGCATCCTGATAAATAGGAGAAAAAAGAAGATTTCTTCTTTGAAAAATATGTTTTGAACGTATGTTTTTTTGATTTAATAATTGCACCAAATTTTTTGCCCAAGTAAATGGACCTCCTAATCGCGGGGGAGTTAATACATTTACGGAGATCGGATTCATTTTTTTATCCCGAATCCCTTGATTCCTTTTGAGACACCTTCTGTCGTAATAGAGATATCAATTAAATTTGCTCTTGTAAACCAATTAAAAATTTCCTCATCAGAATAATATCGAGCGGAGGGTGTTGCAAATACGTCAAATGCATCATTTAATTTAACTGAAAATGGGTACGTTTCATAATATTTGAAGGGAATAACAGAAGATAGTTTTTTCAGATGGATCTTCTTCAAAAGAATACTGAAACCATTTATTATTTCCATTATTGTCGCTGGTACGTAACAGAGATAATACAATAACCGATGAGGCAGGCGATGAGTAATCTTAATAAGGGGTTCATAAAAATAAACCGCTGCCCATTGTTTCGCTCTCCCATACACCCAAATTGAAATGAGCGCGCCGGGCTTTAATAATGGAATGAGTTGATGAAACCCGGTTTCCGGTTCAGGGAGATGATGTAATACACCTATCGAAAAAATATAGTCAAATTTGTTTTCTTTGAATGGTGGATGGGTAATATCTCCCCGCACTACCTGGACGTTCATATTCTTTGTATTCTCTTGTGCAACAGACACGGCATCACTAAAATCAATAGCGATTACTTCTGCGCCATAAGACGCAGCATAGTATGCATAGCTGCCATTGCCGCATCCTGCATCAAGTACTCGTTTATTTTTAAAATATTTCTTATCGATCGGGCTGACAAATTCTAAAAAACCTTTCTCGCTCTTTAATTTGTGGAATCGTGTCCATTCAAATCCAAAACTATGGGCCGTTTTTTTCTTTAATATGAGTGAATTCTGTGATTGGATTGGTTGAGGTTTTAATTTTCCCATAGATAATCCTCTATAACTTATTGAAGTAATTTATTAAATAATGGCTCTATAAAATCTTTTTTTCCGATAAAAACAAGGTATGATCAACCAAAAGGGGTAAGGTACATTGTTTCCTTAATATGTTATGTTCACATACTGTATCGAGAAAAAATGTCAGCAAACCGGAATACACTATTTATTGAATTATCCACCGCGTGATCTGCAATTCTCGAATTCCACTTATTTTCCACCAGATCTCCAGAAAAATTACATTCAACATCGATTTAATTTTACGCAATTTTCATGGTTTGGGCGTGAAATTGCGTTCATATGCGTTTCTATTGACAAAACATAATATCATTATGATTCACGAAAATGCCGTCCCCTACCATCCCAAATACCATTCTGAGTTCTTCCTTCATTCAGGGAATTAATTTAAAAGATCATATCCGAATTTTATTATAATCAACTCTATCAATAAAAATCTTATACCACATTTCAAACATGAATATACTCCATAATTTCTGGGCATTATAGAAATTCATCCGGTAATCATTTCCCGCGTTTTGAAATTTCCCCAATAATCCTGTGATATAAGAGTGATCATATAATAAATGTGAACGTTCTTCGAGAATATGTTCAAGTGATTCTTTCAACAGTCCTTTGAACCACGCATCCATCGGAGCATTATAGCCATGCTTCTTCCGGTAAATAATATCCTTAGGCAGGATATGATCCATAGATTTTTTCAGGATATATTTTCCCGACCCATTTCGGAGTTTTAATGATACAGGGAGTGTGAATGAAAAATCGACAAGAGTGTAGTCGAGGAGTGGTGCACGTTCTTCAATACCATAAGCCATGGTCATTTTATCCGCTTTCATACAGAAATCATTCGGAAGCCACGTATGAATACCATAATAAAGCAATGTATTAAGTTTGTTCATATTTTCTGTATGAAATGAGGAAAGATCCGGAGGTTCCTCAGAAAGCCCGAGATTTTTCATTTCTCTCGGATTGAACAAAGAGTTCAGAACAAAATATTGATGGGGTAAATCTTTTTGCGAGAGAATATCCAGCAACCGGCATGCATTTTTCTCTGGCGGGAGAACCTGTTTGAGGGCATTTATTGCCCCAGAAACCGGACGAAGAATCCCAGACGCCTTTGAACACAGCATCATGACCCGTTGATTATCATATCCGGCAAAAATTTCATCCCCGCCTTCGCCGGCAAGAACAACAGTAACAAATTTTTTTGCTTCCTGTGAAATAACCATAGTAGGTAATGTTGCAGCATCGCCGATTGGCTCATCAAGGTGCCATACCATTTTTGGGATTAAAGAGAGATGTTTGTCTTCAACAATGAATTCATGATGATTAGTTCCGAATTCATCTGCCACCATCCGGGCATAGGAAATTTCGGAATTAGCGGTCGATCCAAATCCGACAGAGAATGTGTCTATAGTATCAGTACATTCACTCATAAGAGCGACAATACTTGCTGAATCAAGGCCACCACTCAAATAAACCCCAAGAGGCACATCGCTGATTAAACGTGATTTGACTGCAGACCGGTATAACTTTAAACATTTTTCAAGATACACATCTTCAGAGCCGATAGTGATTTTTTCTCTGACATCCCAGTATTTATTGATCGTAATCTGATTTCCCTGCAAGTGGAGAGAATGTGCGGGTAGAAGTTTTTTAATTCCGGTAAAGAGCGTATCTTCTCCAGGAGTATAGCGAAACTGAAGAAACGATTGAAACGCAGAGTAGTTTACTTTTCGTGCAACGTTCTTGTGCACAAGTATGGCTTTGATTTCAGATGCGAAAATAAACCGTGTACCATCAAACCAGTAATACAGCGGTTTTTTCCCGATTCGATCTCGTGCCAGGAAGAGTATATGTTTTATGTTGTCATAGATGGCAAAAGCAAACATTCCATTTAAATAATTGACACATCCCGTACCATATTCTTCATAAAGATGAACAATAACTTCAGTATCAGTATTGGTGTAAAAAGAATGGCCTTTTTTTTCCAGTAGGTTACGTAATTGAGGAAAATTGTATATCTCACCATTGAATATAATCTGGATGGTCTCATCTTCATTATGGATGGGTTGTTTTCCTGAATGAAGATCAATGATTTTCAGTCGCTGGTGACCGAGAGAGATATGATTATCAATATAAAAACCCGACTCATCAGGACCTCGGTGTTTCACGGTATCCATCATTGACCGTAAAATCGATTGATCACTCCAGTTGAATCCAACAATACCGCACATGGAAAAACCCGAGAATCACATGGGTTATGAATTAAACAAATTCTTTATACACATTCAATGTTTTTTCAACAGTATCCTGCCATGAAAACTGCTGCGAGATTTTTTGTCTACCTGCCTTTCCGAGTTGCAGTGCCATTTCTTTGTTATTTAATAATTGAGATATGGCACATGTAAGTTTTTCTGAATCCCCTTGAGGAACAATAAGACCCGCGCCATTAACAATTTCCCTGAGGTGAGGCAATTCGGTAATTATTACCGGTATGCCACATGCCATTGCCTCAAGAATCGTCCGGGGAACCCCCTCCATTAGACTCGGAAGAATGAAAATATCGGATTCATTGTACAATTCGGGTAATTTAGAGTTATTCCAGTAATCATAGATCTCAACATTATTTTTTAGACCTAATTTTTCAATCTGATCATCAATAGTTGATTTAAGTGGACCTTCCCCAACCAGAATCAAACGTGTATTTTCGAAATCCTTAACAATTTTTTGAAACGCTTCAATTAAATTATTCACCCCTTTGCCAGGAACAAAGCGTCCCACCCACAATAATTGTTGATATTTTTTCTTACCACCAGTTTTTCGTGGAGAAAACAATTCTGTATCAACCCCATTATGAATTACACGAATTTTTTCAGTTGGAACACCAAATTTGTGTAATTTTTCTTTTTCTATATCCGTATAACAAAGGACACAGTCGGCAATTTCAAAAGAGATTTTTGTAATACTTCGCGTGTAGAGTTTATTCAGCCATAGGGGTGCACTTGCCGATATTAAACCATGATTAGTTATTATCAGAGGAGCGGATCCAATGAGACAAGTACCAACACAAATGTTCGTAGGAAAAAAAAGATGTGAGTGCGCATGAATAATATCAAATTTTTTTCTTGATCGAATTATTGCAGGTATTAAATCCGGAGAGATTGAGTTACCAAAAAGAGATAATCTAACGGGAAATTTTTTCACTTCGTATCCATCAATAAATTCACATGCAGGGGCTTTTTTTTGATTGTTTGTAAAAACAGTCACCTGATGACCGTTAATTACCTGCCATTTAGATAATTCATGGGTGTGGATTCCAACACCGCCAACAACCGCAGGGTATAAATCTCCAGTCACTCGTAAAATTTTCATTTTAATCTCACATTAGATTTACATAAAAATATTGAATCGATTGCAGTAAACATAGTGGATTATTTCTTATTAGCCATAATGATCACCAGCGCATTCAAAATCAATCCCGCAACCATCAGCAGCAAACCAAGACCCAGAAGTGTAGCACTCATCAAGGAGATTGTGAGAGAATATCTGGAGGTTGTTACATGTTCAGAGAACGAGAAAATGCCAAGAATAAACCCAACACCCAAGAGGAAAAAACCTGGTATGCCAAAAGCAAGTAACGGGCGCTTGTAGCTGAGGAGATTGATAATTCCTGCGAGAACGCCAAGACCATGGGTGAGAAAATTTTTCTTATGGCTCTGGGGGACTTCATAGCGGACTGTTATGGGCACCTCCGCAATGGTAAGACCGCGTCCGGCAAAATGTGTGATCATGTCGGATTCTATACCATAGCCGTACGAGACAAAATCAAGATTTTCCAAAGCCTTGGGAGAAAGTGCCCGGAAGCCGGACTGTGAATCGGTGCATGCATGCTTTGAACCAATTTTCGTGAAAAGATCCAGGGTTTTTTGTCCCACCCTGCGATGGGAAGGTACACCATTTTCCTTTAGAAGGAATCGGGATCCAATCACAAGATCTGCTTTTCCATCGAGAACGGGTTTTATCACGATTGGGATCTCACGGGTTTTGTGCTGGCCGTCTCCATCAAGGGTAACAACAGCATTACCGCCAAGATTTCGGGCATGCTTCAAACCAAGGAGCAGGGCATGGGCTTTTCCCTGGTTTTCATCAAGGCGTAATACTTCGGCACCGGCCATTTGTGCAACTTCAGAAGTGCGATCGGTTGAACCATCGTCAACAACAATAACTTTGTCAACAATCCGGCAGGCTTTCAGAACAACACTGCCGATAACCAGTTCCTCATTATATGCCGGTATAACGACAATGACATCCGCGATCTTCATTTTTTTCGGGGGGGATGGGAAAATGAGATGTGAGTTGTTTGAAGTCTCCAAGATATCAGCCCTCCGGTAATGATAATTATCTCAAGGATAGTGAGGTTTTTTTAGAATCTGTCAGAAGAATATCAATAATTATGAGATATTGAGAATATAAAAACCATACGATATCAGAAGCAGTTTTGAATAAATAATCGATTATGAGGAAGAAAAATATCCCCCATATTCCAGATACCGCAAGAGAAATGGTATACTGCAGTAAGGTAACGGTGCCCTGCCACAATGAGATATCATCCAGCCTACGGTTCCTGCAATCTGATGGGGATTTCGATTAAGGAGTATTCCCCTCCGAAACAGTCGGGCCTCCAAACATCATGGCATAATCTGGCGGATTCTTTGGCATTATGGAACAAAACGGATGGGAAAAACCGTGATTATGATACTTTTTTAGGGTATTCACTCAAAAACCACTTCAATTTACTAATAGATCCTAATTATTCAACGTTATTCAGAATCTTCGATCCGAAGAGGGATAATCGGTAAATTTTCCTGATTTAATGACAGAACCCAAAAGAAATTGTATTTCCCTGTAATTTGTTCACTTACACTCATTAACAATCCTTACAAGCGTATTCAGGATTAACCCGGCAATCACGAGAAGCATGCCAAGAACAAGGACAAAAGCACTCCCGATTGCGATTACATAATGAAAAGAATGCCCTGCATACAGTTCCGCAAAAACCCAGATTTCTGAAATTAACCCGGCAACTATCATTAAAAATCCGGGAATCCCGAATGCCAGCAGCGGACGCCGGTAACTGATCAGGTTGATAAGCTGGGCCAAAACACCCATACCATGACTTACCGCGTTCTTCTTGTGCTTGTTTGGAACATCATAGCGCACGCCAATGGGAACTTCCCGGAGCACGAGACCCTTTGCAACAAAATGGGCGATCATGTCCGATTCTACATTATAACCATCGGATCTGAAATCAAGATACTCAAGCGCCTTCCGGCTCAGCGCCCGGTATCCGGATTGGGAATCGCTAACCTTTTGTTTGGTTCCGATATTGGTAAAAACATCCAGGGTTTTCTGTCCGAACTTCCGGTAAAGGGGGATTTTACCGGAATTATGAATGAACCGGGAGCCAATCACCAGGTCCGCATCCCCGCTCAGGACCGGAGCGGCAATCCGCGGGATATCACGGGTGTGATGCTGCCCGTCCGCATCCAGCATGACAACCGCTGTACAGTGGGATTCCCGGGCCTTTCTTAACCCGAGAAGAAGCGCATGCGCTTTTCCCATATTATGTTCAAGAGAGATTACCTCTGCTCCTGCCAGCTTTGCAACTTCAGCAGTCCGATCTGAGGAACCGTCATTGACAACAATAACCGTATCAACATATTCCCGGGCCAGCAGGATAACGGATCCCACGGATACCTGCTCATTGTACGCCGGTATCACGGCAACGAGTCCCTTCAGGTGCGTCCCATCCAACACATTCACTTCAACCGTGGAGGAATTCTGTGGGGGGGAGCTTACAGAAAACGCTCCTTTGGAACTGGAATCAGGGTTGTTATTGCTTGTTTCCACCATTGGATAAATCCTCGAGGTTTTGATTATCCCGATTATTCTGGATGTGAATAAAATGTAACGTGATTTTTATTATGTAAAGAATATAACGTGACTGAATTATTTAGAGATTACGAAGAGGATCATCAACGAGCCATATACATTGTTGGATGGCCTACAGGAAAGGCACACGTTCTTGAGATAGTTTTAAAAAGTAAAGGACAACCAAATGGTGATATCCTGACGCGACAAAATGCAACTAAAGGATATATCAGGTTTAACGATCCCATCCGATATTAATTAAAACGGGGGGAACACTTAATGGAAACTCAACTGACTGCCATAGAACTTACAGGAACTGTCAATGATGATCACCAGTTGAAAGTGGACGGCATACTTCCCCCATCAGTCCCAAAACATGTGCGAGTCATTGTATTATACTCGCCGGTTGATGAATGGGATGAAAAAAAATGGTTACATGCAGCTATGTTAAGTCCTGCTTTTAACAATCTGAAAGATCAAACGGAGGAGATCTACACCTTAAGTGACGGGAAACCGTACCCAGACGAAGCATAAAGGAGGTCTCATTTTATTTCCCTTCGATGATCTTTCAAATACAAAAGTTCGCCCGGCAGTGTGCCTTACTGACCCGATCGGACCGCAGGACCATATTATTCTGGCTTTCATTACAAGCCGCATTCCAATCAGTCCCCTGAAAACGGATTTAGTCATAGACTCTTTAGACCCCGGTTTTGCCTCAACAGGGTTACGGGTCTCGTCCACACTTCAACTCCACCGATTAATGACCGTCACAAAATCAATGCTACAGCGAGAATTAGGCATATTATCACCCGTAATGCAAACTCATGTGCAGGAACGGCTCCACAACCTTTTTGACCTGAATTAGTCGGCTATGGCCAATTTCCGGTAGTGTCAGAACATCCGGCTGATAAAAAAAAATTGCGTCCACTTTGACGGAGAATCAAAAGATCGTTCAACGAAAAGAACTGTCATTGTGGCACATTACCCCACTCTCAACAAAAAAATAGTTTCTGCTCATTGAATTTCCGGTTTTTTCTCATGAAGGTTTTAAAAAAAGAAGACCCCCTCCCACGTCACCCGCCAATGCCGAGATCCGACAGATCGCGGATGAAATATCCCTCGCGGACCAGGTTCTCTTTGCCTTCAACCGTCCGGGCGGCAACCCCCAGGGTCACGGGGCCGGCCAGACCCTTGACCAGCGGGATCTTCTTATTGAGGTGCGAGAGAAGACTGCGTGCCTCGGATTCAGTGAGGTGCTGGTTTTTAATTTCCACTGCAAGATTGCCCTCATGGCCAAGACCGAGAAGATCGATCTCGTCTCCCCGCCGGTTCCACCAGGAACCGATATGCCCGTACCGGCCGGCAAGCTCCTGCACAAGGATCGTCCGGACCATCTCTTCAAATGCTAGGCCGGAAAATCCCCTCCATTCGGACAGAATCTTTTCTTTAAGAAGCCCATACTGCCCACCCTGGTACAGGCTCATGTTCCGGTAGATATACCGGGCATAGAACCGGAAGAAATTGTCGGAAAAGAAATATCTCCCCATTTTCGAGCGCTGGTCATCTTCCGTAACCGGGACCCGGTACTCGATGATCCCCAAAAGATCGGTGAGGTCTTTGAGATAGGGGGGAAGCGAAGTCGGTGCAAGATGGGTAAAATCAGCAATTTCTTTCTGCGCACCTCTGCCTTCCGCGATCGCAGCAAGGATCTCGTAATACGTTGCATGTTCCCGTCCGAACTCTTCAATAAGAACATCACTCATCTCCCTCCGGAATGGCGCGAGATCGGCAAGAACAAGGGTATCGAGTGCTTCCTCAAGGCTGGTACACCGGTATTTTTCAAGAAACGTGTAATAGTAAATTGTCCCGCCAAAAAGAAGATACAGATCCAGTTGCGCGTCCGGATCCTCAACACCCAGATCCGCAAGGATAGACAGGCATTCCCGGGGGGGAAACGGACGGAGGGTGAGGATATTATCAGCCCGTTTGAAGAGTGGCGATTCCCCCTCGAGAAAGATCTTTCTGATCATCCCCACAGAAGATCCCGAGATGATAAAAAAAACCGGTGCCGATTTACTCTTTTGGTCCCAGAAGCGCTGGACCTGTGCGATAAACGAAGGATAAACTTTTAAGAACCGCTGGAATTCATCAAAAACAACGATAACCGGATGTTCATATGAGAAGAGGAATTCGAGCAGGGACTCAGGGGTATCGAGTTTAACATAGGCGGGCAAATCCAGGGTCGTTGCAGTATAGTGCCCGAACTCTTCCATCATGATGTCGATACTCTTGTTCTGGTCAACGTAATAGTAGAGAGATTTTTTATTCCGGCAGAATTCCCTGATAAGTTCGGTTTTCCCAACCCGTCTCCGTCCGGTAATGACCAGGAAGGAAGGAGAGGCGTTCTTCAGCTGCTCCATGAGGGTTTGTTCCTTCTCCCGGTTGTAGAATCTCATAATGATTATAGTTATAATGATTGCAGATATAATCATTACCCCCATTTTAGAACCAGAACCCAATGGATGTCGGAATCACGCGAAAACAAAAGTTTACTAAAATGAACAAAAACCCGATCATGGGCACCGCCTTTTCTCAAAAGATAATTTCTGATGAGCCTGCATTCTCCCAACCTAAAACAATATAAGAATGCTCACCGAAAGTGCCATTAATACGGTAAATACCCTGCAGGACTCCGCTATAACGGATACTATTCCGGACATGCAGCAGGTAACCCCGCTCATCAGTGAACTTTCTCTGAAGGAAGAAGTCATTGCCCTGGTACTCTTCGGTTCTGTTGCACGCGACCAGGCGCGGAGTATATCCGATATTATCTCTGCATTGTTACACCAAAGGATTTGCCCCCGTCTGACCGGTGGGATCTCCTTAGTTATGGATCTGAGGGAGTCGATGTGAACCTCTTCTGGGATCTCCCCATAACGATACGGTTCCGGGTACTCCGGGATAGGCGTGTACTATTTTGCAAAGACTCAACTCCGGTTCCACCGGATATTAGCGGAGACTATCCGTGAATATATCGATATAGCTCCTCTTATCCGAAGACACTGCCTCCATGCAATGAAAGTCCGGGTGTAAGATACCATGAAAACGATATCCAGTACAATGAGGTGAGGATCGGGACAATGGTTTCTGATATCTGACGGTATCTGAAGGATCTTGATGAACTGGGTATACACAACATTGAGGAACTTCATGATAAACAGAATTTCTACGCATCATCCATGATTCTGTTTTCCCTTCTCAACCGGGTATTCGATCTTGGAAGTGAAATGGCCATAGCGCATAATCTCGGCATATCGGCCACATACCGGGAAATATTTGTTCTCCTTAAGAACGATGAGATCATCGGAAGTGATCTCACCCATGAGATGGTTGGCCTGGTAACCTACCGGAATCTCCTTTCACACGAGTACCATGGAATTTCTGAAGAGACTCTTTTCAGCCTGACAAAAAAAACCGGCTGCATACAACAATTCGTGGGTGTAATGCAGGATATGATACAGATTAAGCAAAAAAAGTGAACGGTTTTCCTCCGGATTTTGTTTAGTATCTAGATGTTCAGAAGACGGAAGTCGGAAATAGTAACGTTGTATACCGGTTCAACCAGCCTTTCGGTTCCGAGGAAATATCCGTGAAATGCGGAAATCCAGGCGCTCTCCTCAGTGAGTGTCAGCTATTCCACATCCTAAATCTCCCTTGTACGGGCTCCGGTTGTCACGGCCGAACGGAAGCAGATGTGGCTCGTCGGGTTATGGCAAGAGAAGAGGATTTTATAGTACCCATACCCTACACTGTACAAATTGTAAAAGCGATTGACAATTTGTCCAGTATAAGGAAGAGGGAAAGGTTATGATCAAACGGGATGCCGAGGAAAAACTCAGGGTACTTGCAAACGGGTTTCCAGCCGTGTCGGTCATTGGTCCCCGTCAGTCCGGAAAGACAACCCTTGTCAGATCGGTCTTCCCGGACAAACCCTATGTCCTCCTGGAAGATCCTGACACCCGTGCCTTTGCAGAGGAGGATCCGCGGAGTTTCCTCGCACAGTTTGAAAAAACCGGTGCGGTTATTGATGAAGTGCAGAGGGTCCCTGAACTTTTCTCCTATCTTCAGGGAATACTGGACAGGAACGGCCGGCCCGGACAGTATATCCTGACCGGATCGCAGAATTTTCTGCTGATGGAAAGTATCTCGCAGTCGCTGGCCGGGCGTGTCGGGATCATCCGGCTGCTCCCTCTCTCAATGAGGGAACTTGCGCGCGAGGGATTCCCCGTCAGGCCGTACGAAGAGTATCTCTTCACCGGCTTTTTTCCCCGCCTTTATAGTACAGCACTTCAGCCGGAAGATTTCTATCCGTCGTATATCCAGACATATCTTGAGCGCGATCTGCGCCAGTTAAAACAGGTACAGAACCTTTCCGCATTCCAGACATTTATGAAGATGTGCGCATTCCGGAACGGGCAGATCGTGAATTATTCTTCCCTGGCACAGGATTGCGGGATTACTCATAATACCGCGAAAGAATGGTTGTCACTTCTCGAAACATCCTGCATCATCGTCCTTATCAGACCACATCAGAAAAACTTCAATAAGCGACTGGTGAAAATGCCCAAACTCTGCTTTACCGATCCCGGGCTTGCTGCCCATCTGGCGGGAATACAGAGCCCGGAGGATCTCGCGTATCATCCATTGAAAGGGGGCCTCTTTGAATCCCTGATCATAACTGAATTCTTAAAGTACAGATTCAACCGGGGATTGGAAGGAAACCTGTACTTCTGGCGGGATCAGCATGGGCACGAGGTAGATTGTCTTATCGAACAACGGGGAAGAGTCCTTATCCCGATTGAAATAAAATCCGGCAGGACCGCAAATAATGATTATTTCAATAATATCACCTACTGGAACGGGTTGTCCGGCAACACTCCCGACCGATCGTTTGTAGTCTATGGGGGGGAGCAGTCACAACTGCGCACTGCCGGCCATCTGGTTGGATATGCTCATCTGGACCCGGTTTTTCACTATCTTGATTGAGAGAACTCAGGGATCAATGCGCCAGCGGGAGTGACCGTTGGATCACACCACGGTGCGTTTCAGGGATAGATCGTAAGATTGTGAAGAAATACGCGCGATTCGGGCTCCGATTGTTGACACAAATCTGCGGTGGACACGATAAGACCGGTAAATTGTCCGCCGCCATAAAAAAACCTGTTATAATCAGGTTACAGGCAAAAATAACCGATTATATGGAAGAAATAGTTTCCCTTTACCGGTGTTTATACAGGGCATATTTGAGGGCATAGTTCCGGTTGATCCGGGAGGAGATCGCCCAAAAGAACTATGCCTGCGTTTCTGATAAAAAATAGAGGTAATAAAAACCGTTGTGTGGATATCCAAGACATGGAAGTATGCCATGGGCGGTGGGTTGTTTGAATGGGAGACTTAAGGCCGGCTCTTTTGAAATCACGTATCCGATTATGTCTGGTGCTCCCTGAATTCAACGATCAGGTAAATGATCTTGTTGTTGCGACAGTACGGGGATTGATGTCACCCGTCGGGATGAATGGATGCGGGGGTGGCGAGTATTCACCGGGAATGGATTCAATCTCACATTATTGCTGATATGAAGAGTAAGGATCTCCTCAGCATTGCGATTACCAACGAGCAAGTCAGCGATGGTGAAGTGTTCCCGGTTCTTCTTGAACAGGCCCAGATCGCTTTCGGGGATCCCCCCAGTCCCCAGGTCCTTCCAAATGGTGCTTATGATTAGAATGATATTTCAACGGTCATGAAAAATTCCACATCTATTCCGGCATAAAGATCCAGGAGACGGGCTCCACCAAATCGGGCGGATACCCCGATCGCGCAGAATGTTTTTTAAGAGAAACAAAACGGATGCTATTGCACCTGGGCCGATGAGAAAAAATATGATACAGGATGGGCTGTCGAAGCGGTATTCTTTTCAGTGAAACAGATCTTCAATGGAAATGTCCGGGCAAGTTTTATTTACCATATGGCACGGGAGATCCGAAGGAAATTCTTGTTTTTCAGATAATTGTTAATTTCTCCAGATGTTTTATATGAAGTAATTCCGGCAGAATGCGGACCCTGTTGGACTATCGTTACGTGGATTTTCGATTTTCACAACACAACGTGTATTATTTTTCATAGTCCGGGGGTGAAACTGGGTCATGTGCGGTTCTACTGAGCACATCGTTTCAGCCACGGCAATGATGAACCCGGGCCCGGCTGCCCGTGGACCGGAAGTGGAGAAATAATATTTTCTCTGGCACAATACACTGTTCAGTGGAAAATAATGGCAGAGAAAAAGCGGATAGCAATAACAACGGCAATCGGTGTCCTGACCGGCCTGTACTGCGCCGGAAGCCTCCTTGTTCTCGCCCCCCAGGGAGTAACACCGGAACCCTGGTTCATGGCTATGATCTTTTACGGCCGCGCCCTCCAGGGGTTTGTTATCGGTTTTGCCGACAGGATTCTCATAAGCCCGATCTTCCGGGGTGCGGGGCTTGGTGCACTGTTCAGCCTCCTGCTCTGCATAGTTCCTGTCTCTGCCCACAATTATGCCGGAGCCGGCCTGCTCTTTGTCTTTGGGATTATTTATGGAGCGCTTGCCGACGGTATAGCGAGCTGGGCAACGCAGCGTAAGTTCGGAAAACCGTCATGAATACCTGCATTGCAGTACACAAAGAACAGGAAGTAATCTCCCGGTTAACCCCCCTTGGGATTGCGTGTCCGGACGCAAAGGTGAGGCATAAAGTACCGTCCGGGGGAACAGGCCTTTTTCTCTGAAACGGAACCCACCACAAAAACCTCTTATCCATCAGCGAACACATCCTTCAATATGATAAATCCCAGCAAAAATAGTGTAGAGGACACGGAAGAGAACCGGGCTATCTGCAGGAAATACTGCGGGATATGCCCGAACTACAAAGCTCATTCCCTGGAAAAATACCAGCCAACCGAACTCTTCTGTGCCTGCGGAACATCCTCTGCTCCGCCAAAAAAAGAGATCCGCTGTTTCTGCGTAGCCTGCGAGCTCTTCACAAAGCACCATCTCCGCGTTGGATACTTCTGCGCTAAACACTAGACCATTTTTTTGGGGGGATTTTTCCTTACGTTGCCGGAACGTTCACGGTACTTGCTGTCATCGTAACCGGGTAGAATATTCAAGGACGGTTTATTGTAGTGCGCGAAATTGATCTGACTTCCGCGTCATCGCCAGATAATCTGAATGGGTAACGTGCCAATCCAGCCCCTGACATCTGTCTTTTACAATAGTCCGCCCCCCCTTTGCGCCAGCCCTGCCCCCATTGGAGGCGGGGGCGCATGCGATTCCCCGGCATTACCAAAAATCCCGATTCAGGTAATACAGCACTACCGCAACCGGGGCGCCATTGCGGCAGGGCGAAGCCCCTGGAGCGTCAGTATTTCCGCTCCAAAACGAATTTACTTTTTGCATTAATTTCAGGCAGGTATTTTTACCTTTTTTCACCCCGTAAATCCTTCCTGGATTTAAGGTGCTGGAATAGTACATTACCGATCCGAATCAGGGTTTCATCTAAAGAGACCCGTATAAAAAGATCTATAATCCATCATCGCACACTTTTTTTACCATGTTTGAAACCGGAAACAAACCTGTTGTAGAAGATACCGAAGAGAACCGCGCAATCTGCAAGAAATACTGCAAAAACTGCCAGAACTACAGGAAATACTGCCTGGATAAATACAAGCCAACCGAACTCTTCTGCGCATGCGGTCAGTCATCGGCCACGGACATGAAACTGATCGGCTGTTTCTGTTCGGGTTGCGAGATCTATACGAAATACCACCTCCGCGGCGGGTACTTCTGCGTAAGACGTTAACCTTTTTTCATCTGATAAGATCTGAATCGTTGTTCATGTGCCCTATGGAGTGTGAGGTAAAATTTCATCCCCTCCAGCTCACCTGGACTGCTGTAGGTTATTACGGCAGAGACGTGTGTGAAAGCAGGGATTGGCGGATAGTAAAGAGAAAGACGGGGAATAACTCTGGTGATGGATAAGCATCCCGGCATCCCCTCCATGCCGTGATTCGTTCCTGCTACCTGCAGGGAGAAATCTTAAGGTATCCCCATTGCGTTAAGAGATCCGCTGCCCGACAGATACGAGTCGTTAGGTATCAATAAGCCCGGCTTTCCGGAAGAGCAGGGGGGCACCAATACCGATCCACAAGCCCGCAGCGGCAGGCTGCAGGTACGTCATAAGCCAGCCGGTGAATGTCGGGGAATGCGTCAGCGGACTGAGTCCCAGCCAGAGGATGAACAGGATGACCATACCAATACAATACCTGACAACTTTCTGGGAACGGGTACCTGACACGTTAAACGGAATAAACCGGTTCGCAAGTACTGCACCGGTACCAGATCCAAACAACAGACCTGCGGCAATAAGAGTGTCACGGGGGAAAAGAGGATCAATGGGAATACCGGTCTGCGATAATGCCAGCGCGGACCATCCGGCCGGCAGCTGCCATGAACCGAGAGATACCAGCGCCAGGATACTGATGCCGATCAATCCCATTGATACAAGAAAGATCGCGCCCACCTGGACTCCAAGGGATTTTTTACCGATCCACCCGGCTGCCGGTTCCTCAAAGCGGAGGAAGAGGACGAGGATGACGAGCCCGACCGCAAAGCCCGCGATAACATCTTCTGGATAATGTACTGCCTGGAATACCCGTGCAAGGCCTATCAGCAGGATGAGGATGATGCAGATGATCCAGGCCCACATTTTTCTGAGGTACGCTGCAAGATACCCAAAAAAAACCATTGCGCTCTGGGCATGCCCGGAGGGCATACCAAACGAGGGATAACTCGCCAGGGCTTTCACGTCGGGACTCACCCAGTACGGCCGGGGAGAATGGATTGCGATCTTGAGGGCATCGCACAGGGCCCCGCTCAGTGAAAGGATGAGTGCCAGGCGGATACCAAGGGTTCTGTCAAAACACCAGTAGATGAGGGGGATTACCATGAGGAAAAATTCGGGCGAGCCAAGGCTTGCTACCCCCTGCATGAAAGGTCCGAGATCCGGGGCACTGGTCTGGAGGGTCTGGATAAACGGGATGCTTCCTTCCATCGTAGTTTTTGTATCATTTTTTATTGATATAATCTGATTGAAAAGATTCTTTCATCGGGATTTGAGAATCATAACCCCAAACGTGCTGGGAAAATATCCAGAGTACTGTTCCAGGACATTGATATCGTGGGAATAAAAAATTCCCGCTCATGAATCTTGGAGGATACGCGTTTCTCTCGATTCTCCTGATAACCGGCCTGCTCCTTACCTCTGGCTGCACAACCGCTCATACTCATGCCATCCCGCCCGGAAAAACCTTCAATGCAGCACAACAGGCTCCCCGCTCCACGGCAGATGTAAAACTTAATGATACGATCGCCGTTTTTGATACCAATGCAGAAAAAGCCCGGCAGTTGTGACCGAACAGAGCGGTACACTCATGGTTGCGATAGGCAAACGCCCTGTATTGTGCTCACCCACCAGGAAAAAATACGTTTCGATATATATCACCAGAGATTGGGGAACTCGCGAGCGGGTTAGCAACCTTCGATCCCGATACAGCGGGAACTCGGGTCATGCTTACAAGCGACCTCTTCATCAAGTTCAGATATGGCGTAAAAGTGGTCTTTGCACGGGGCGGGTAAAGGCCCGGAACACAAACCGGAATCCGCGTGAAAAAACAATACTCATGAATATAAATCCAGCCGTCCCAACGTTAAGGCGTGAAGACGGCAATACTGGGAGGCGGACTCTCCGGCCTGGCCCTTGCCCGGCTCCTGCACGAGCGGGGCGATGAGGTCGTGGTGCTGGAGGCCGAGGCAGAATATGGCGGGCTCTGCCGGTCGAAAACCGACAAGGGATTTACGTTCGATATCGGGGGTTCCCACATCATCTTTTCCCGGGACACCGAAGTGCTCGCGTTCATGCGCCGGATGATAGCAGGAAACGAGCAGCGGAACAACCGGCATACCAAGATCTTCTACAAAGGCCAGTATGTCAAGTACCCGTTCGAGAACGGCCTCTCCCAGCTTCCCGATGAGGACCGTCTTGCCTGCACCTTTGGGTTCATCAGGAATCTTATTGCGGTTGAGAAAGGCGAAGTTTCTCCCCCGAACAATTTCAAGGAATGGATCTATTATACATTCGGTGACGGCATCGCCGAATGTTATCTTGTGCCCTATAACGAGAAGATCTGGAAATACAAAACCGACGAGATGTCGCACCACTGGGTTGACGGCCGTATCCCCCGGCCACCGGTTGAGGACATCATCAAGTCCGCCATCGGGATCGAGACCGAGGGCTACACTCACCAGGCCGTCTTTTCGTACCCGCTGGATGGCGGGATCGGGGCACTGGTAACCGCGATTGCCCGGCCGGTGGAGCAGTTCGTCCGCACCGGTTTCCGGATCAGTTCGATCAGGAAGTCCGGCAAATCGTGGCTCATCAGCAATGGAAAAGAGACCGTTACTGCTGACCGCATCATCAGCACTATCCCGGTCCAGCACCTGCTTCCCTGCCTGGACGGGGTACCGGCCCGGGTGACCGAGGCCTGCCGGTCGCTGAAATACAACTCGCTTGTCTGCGTGAATATCGGCTATAAGGCAGGCGTGCCGGAGATCTCGTGGCTGTACCTGCCGGACCCGGCGCTCGGAAAAACCAACCGGGTCTCGTTCCCCTCAAGTTACAGCCGGCATGTTGCCCCGGACGGGAAGAGCGCCGTACTTGCCGAGATCACCCACCAGCCGGGGGACGAAGTCGCCGGTATGTCGGATAAAGAGCTGACCGATGAAGTCGTATCCATGCTCGAAACCATGAAGATCGGGAAGCGGGAGGATGTTGTCTTTTCGTCCATTGAACGCCAGCCGTTTGCCTATGTTGTCTATGATCTCAACTACCAGGAAAATATCGGAATTGTCAAAGAGTACTGCCAGTCCACGGGCATCCCGCTTGTTGGACGATTCTCCCAGTTCGAGTACCTGAATATGGACGGCTGCATCCGCAGTGTCATGGATTTTATTGCATCATATCCGGCGCAGTAACCGTGCCGGACCCTGCATCACCCTTATTATGCGCCAGACCAAAAACGATACCGGAGTTTCCCGCACATGATCTCGGTTATCATCCCCACGTTCAATGAAGAAGAAAATATCGCCCAGTGCCTCGTTTCCCTCTGTCACCAGACCGTTCCGCGGAACGAGTACGAGATCATTGTCGTAGATGGCGGCTCAAAGGATGCAACCTGCGAGATTGCAAAAAAATATGCAGACAAGGTTTTCACCCAGACCAGCAAAAAAGTCGGCGGGGCAAGGAACGACGGGGTTAAGGAGGCAAAAGGGGATATCATCGCAACCACTGATGCCGACTGCATCCTCCCGCCTGACTGGATAAAACGGGTTGAGGAGAATTTCAAAAACCCTGGAATAGCCCAGCTCTATGGCCCGGTCTACCCCATTGAAGAAGGACTTGGCAACCGCTTCTCCCTCCTGCTTGCAAACACCTTCTCCCGCATTGGTTACTACAGCCGGACATTCTATTACACGCTCGGGTGCAACACGGCCTTCCGGAAAGAGGCATTTGAAAAAGCCGGCATGTACCGGTGTATCGATGCCGGCGATGACCTTGAAATCGCCATGCGGTTAAAAGACCAGGGTAAAATAAAATTTGACGGCAAACTCAAAGTCGGATTCTCGATGCGCCGGTACCAGAAATTTGGGACTCTCCAATCCATCTACGAATGGATTTATATCGTTGCCGATGGCGGTGAAAACGACAAGTACTCGTATACCCAGAAAGAGTACAAATGACCCGCACCGTGCCACATTTTTTTTGAGGGAATAATGTCTGATACCGGTGATTCTGCCGACAAGACTGCACAGGACAGCATTGCTGCATTCAATGAGTGCGAATTTGCCCGGCTTCTTGGTATGTTCGTGACAAAAGCCCATGACGGGTACGCGGAAGTTGTCATGGATCTTACGGGAAAGACAAACCCGGACGGGATTGCCCACGGGGGCGCTATCTTCGCCCTTGCCGATCATGCCTTTGGCATTGCCGCAAACTGCGGGGGGGATAACCGGGTCGCGGTTTCTGTGCACATCCTGTATATTGCCCCGGCAACCGGGTCCCTTCTGGCCCGGGCTGAGCTGGTGGCGGATAACGGAAAATACTCCACGTACCGGATTATCGTGAGCGAGGGCCCGCGTCTTATCGCAGAGTTCGAAGGTATCTCGCTCCAGGTCAGTCCCCCGTAATGACCGGAATGTGTCAGGAAAAAACGACCGGATCGCTGCTCATAAGGGCAACCGCTAAATAGCAGGCAGAGCAAAATAGTCATTTAATGACGGAAAACCCATCACAACCGAGCGTACTGCGGTATATCGCAGCAGTCATCCTGGGCTGCATAGTCGGGTCTATTTTTTTTCTTATAGTCGCCCTCTTTATCGGGTACTTCAACGATATGGCCCACATGAAAATCCCCATCAACATGCTTGTTGCAGAAAACATCTTCAGTGCAGCCCTTCTTGCAGTCCTCGTTATAATCTCGATTTTCTACTTCTGCTGGAAAGTCAGAACAACTCCTCCGACAGAATCCGGATCTGAAGAATAATTTTTCTTTTTTAATACCCAGGAACAAGCCGGGCCTTTTCCGGGTTTGCGCCACAATGATATGAGATCTTAGTACGCAGAAGAGTGGTTACATTACGGTCGGGTCTTCGCCCTATATTGACGGTGGCAGTGATGGACCGTCGGCAGCAAAATCCGCGCCGGCTTCCGGTTCTGCGGTAGTAAATGTTGGCGGCGATTCCGCGGTGAGCAGGGTTGAAGTGACCGGCACCGGGATTACCGATCTTATCGTCACCGGTACAGTACTCTCCTCACCGGGAGCTGGGATCTCCCCATCACCGGACACTATATACGAGTATATCAGCCTCGTCCCCGCGCAGTACACGACGATAACCGGCACAACCATCACCTTCACGGTCCCGGTCTCGTGGCTGGAAGAGCACCACATGTCCCCGCAGAATATCGTGATGTACCATTACACCGGCAAGGAGTGGGTTGCCCTGCCGACAACAGCCGGGGCCGCCAGCCAGGGGAAGATCACCTTCACGGCAATAAGCCCCTCGTTCTCGCTCTATGCTATAAGTGCACAGCCCGGCACAGGCAGTAACCAGACCATCACTTCATCCTCGGTAACAATCGGGGACCTGGCACCGGTTCCGCTACGGTGAAAAGTACTGTACCGGCAACAACGGCCCCGGTCGTGCAACAGACCACTGCCGTACCGGCAACTCAGGGCGAAATCGGCCTTCCGCTTCCAACTATCGCAATTGGCGGTGTTGTTGTCCTGGTGATTATCGGGGGTATTTTCCTCCTCCGGCGCTGGTGAATCCGAAGACAGAACCCGGCGCTGTTCCGGAAATATGATTGATCCCACACCTTTTTTCGGGAAGTTCCCCCGTGCTGTCAATGACAATAGTGCCGGACGCTTTCCGGTTCTTATGTACATACCTGGTCGCGGGAGTACTGTCTATCCGGCAACCGACTCCGGCAGGGCGAACCCGGTCGGGGCAATTACTGCAACCAGAATCCCTATGGGGGTACTCATACCAGATCCCTGGTACAGGTCTGATCCCGAAGTCATACAATAAAACCGGTGGTGACACTCAACAATCATTGTTGGCCCTGTTGCAGATCCCGTCGATCCATGCGAAAAGAAAATGCTAAATATATAAAAAAGGCAACTGGGTATGAAATGATCTGTCAAAAATGCGGAACTGACCATGAGGACAACACTACATTCTGTAAATCCTGTGGAGCTGAACTCGCCCGGTCTCCGGCAACTACCGCCGGCCCGGCTGCAATGGCAGTCTGCAAGTCCTGCGGTTATCCGGTTAAACCCGGCATGACGTTCTGCGGAAAATGTCTTGGTGCAAAGCTGGATACAATAAAAGGCGGTCCGAAAATTTCACGGAATGACCGGATCGTTGCTGCAAGGATCTCGAACAAGGAACGGCAGCTCCGCCAGGTCAGCCTGGTCGGACCTGCGGTTACGCTGATTGTCGGGATCTTCTCCTGTCTTGCGGTCATAAAAACTATTTTCGGGGCTTTCCTTGGGATCCCTCTGATCATTTTTGCCACCTGGTGGGCGAGTGAACTTATCCAGGAGAGGAATAAAATCAGGGCCGAAATAGTTGAATTCCAGAAAGATTTCGATTGATTTTTCTGCTCCGGGAAAATCTTCGGTTTTTCCCTGCGCTCCTTATGAGATGCGACTCTGTCACGAGTCTGCGGGTAATTTCTCAGCGGCAATTTCCGGAAACCCCGGGTAGCACGCGATCCCAGGATGGCTGAAATCGTGTGGATAAATCGCATCCTTTAATGGATAGGAATACGAAAATAAAAACCAGGAATTTTCCATGGTACCTCCTGTCTCTTCCGCAAACAACGTACCCGTATCCCCGGGCCCGGATAAAAAGCAGATGATCATCGCCGGAATTATTGTCGTGGTAGTTGTTCTTGCAATTATTGCCCTGTACACCCTGCCTGCCCCTGCAGGTGGCAGTGCAGTGCAGTCCTCTGCCACTCCTGCGGCTGCAGCGGTTTCAAAATCTGCTGCGGGCACAGCCCAGCAGTCATTGCCGGCTGCAGCACAGGTTACAGCTCAGAAAGCCGTTGATTTCGCGATCGATGCAGGCGCTCAGGAGAAATGCGGGCTTACGTGCCGCCAGCTTTCACCCACCGTTACCAATACCGGCACAGCAACAGCGCACAATGTCTGCTTTACGATTGATATGCACAACAGCAAAGGAGAACTTATTGCCCTGAATAGTGCACCGTCTATCCAGAAATGTGTCGGGAATCTCGCAAGCGGCGAATCCCGGAGTGAGCCCATCAAGATTGAAGCGGATTGTGGTTTCCTTGCCTCAAAATGTGTCTCGCAGACCCTGATCTTAAAAACACGGGCAACCTGCGATGAGACTACCGTCCAGTTCCCTGATACGGTAATTGCGGTTTAAGCCGGCTGGTAATCCCGGGAGTTCATCCCACACTTTTTTGTATTGTTTTTAGCAATCTGAATCATTTCTGGCTGTATCACCGTGTTCTCTGAAGGTACCTTGGTGTTTTTATCCTGGGAATGCGGGATAAGCTTTTTTGAATACTCTGGAAAAACAATCAGAACGGCTGTTCCGTAGTCCTCGCGCAAACATGAGCATCCCGAACCTCATAGCACTCGTTTAATTGTATGAACGTAAACCGGATGCCGGGGGATTTTCCTGTCATGGTGCCTTTCCCGATGCAGAAATGCCGGTGTCACATTCACCAGTAAAAAGATCTCTTTAAAAAAAATAGTTCGGATTTCTTCAGAGAAGTGTTGACAGGCCGGAACTGGACTGGGGAAATGTTATGGTGTCACCGTCATTGATCGGGAAAATCCTCTTTGTAAGATCCTGTAGATGACAGCCCGGGCTTATCGGTATCGGCAGAAAAATTAACCGGATAATTCCGTGCCTGCCAGGGATGCTGCAACGGTGTTCCGGTACTGCTGGGTCAGGCTCTTGATTTTTGTGTTGATCTCTAGGACGGTTTCGGCTTTGTTCCCCAGCACTGCCGCTTCCAGCTCCGGGCGGATTGCATCGATTCGTTCAGAAACCTGTTGTGCCCCGCTCATTTCAAAGCCTTTCTCTTTCAGGCTCCGCAGGGTAAAGTTGCGTTGATAGGATTCCCGGCCAAAGACGGTTATCCGGGCACCGGGCTGAGTGAGCCAGATGGGATCGGTCGTGCCGGCAAGCGACAGGTCGAAGGCATTGATCGAGACAGCGATACTTCTCTGCATTTCGCCGGAATTGCCATTGAACCGGAGCAGACGGGACTGTGTCTCTTGGGCAAAATGGCCGGAGAGGGTACACATCTCGTCCCGGAGTCCATTTATCTGGTCCGATGTATTCATGACCGGGATAGTTGCTGCCGCTGCCATGTAATCGGCCTGGATCTGCCGGAGGTCATCGATTTCCGTGCTTCCGCTTATCGTATCGATATAGGCAATCACTCCGTCCATGCGGGCTTCCTGGGATCCACTGATATAGGCAATGTGGTTCCTGAGCGCTGCAATATTCTCCGGGCGGTCCCGTTCAAGGGGGTCGCTGCTTGCCGGAACCTCAAGGTATTCCACGATTGCACTGACCGGGGGGATCAGTACAAGGCAGAACAGGATGAGGCAGAGAAGCGCGTTGGAAATTAATTGTTTTGCCATGAATCCTCTTCTCCCATAAACGCATGTGGATGAACGAATGCACAACCCGCACGAATGTAAATGATGGGCAATTTCCCTATTGGCTGGTAAAATGTTAGCTGGTTATACATGGATGGTCCCAATCAGAGTCTATGATCACTGTTTGAAGTTATTGTATTAATAGATTCTCTATATTGGTTATACAAATAAATAATACATAACCCTTTCCTTGTACCTGCAGCAAACATCCCCGGTGAGTGCGGGGAGCGAACCGCGCATTTTTCGATGTAACTAAAAAATGATATCAGACCCACCAGATGTCCTGTGCGCAAGAGCAAGAGCAAGAGCGGAAGCGATCCCGTGGACCATTATACTTCCGGACTAGCCTCAATCCCCCCTATCGTTATGCCGCAGCCATTCTCCGGGATTTAAAGCGGGATCTGAATTTTGCGTTCAGATCCGTTCCGGTACGGTGTCTGCCGGAATCAGATCCTAAGCGTTACACCCACAACCCGGGAGCGGCTGCCACCGGGATGAACGATTAACGAAAAAAAATGCATCAATTTTGTCCAGTGATGAGATCCTTCAAACCTGTATGAACCTGAAGAATACCGGTGTCTCCCATCACTTTTTGAGCAGCGCATTATTTCGAGCTGTCGTACCCGCAACGCTTACACTTGTAACTTCCATCAGGTTTCAGAACAATCTTGGGATCCTGGCACCGGTCACAGACCGGACGATCATGCTTTACTTTGATCTTCTGGGGTTCTTTATCCATGCGAAAAGGTTACCCCGTCACCCTATAAAGATGTGCTGCCGGCTGTGACCTCCATGCAGACCCGGCTCCCATTAACCGGCATATGTTGGACAACAACAATCTGCACCGGAATTTCCTGTTATTTTTTGAAACCTGCACACTCCATAAAACTGTGACATATTTTTCTTTACACCCTTATGCGGGACTCCCGGGTGAACCTGGTTGGAACAAAGAACCGCACCCCCCGATATTCATGCTCGGGTAAGGGAAGCAAAAACATTCCCGGATATCAGGAGCACGAATGCTGGCAGTGCATGGTGTTGAATCGAATAGCGGGTAAAAAATCTGACGCTTTCAATCAGAACCAATCCGGCGGTCTTTATCGATGGATCCCCATTTGGTAAAATGGGGCAGACTGGATCTTCCCGCCACCATTATCCCGCTCCCCGCCCAAGTAATAGCTGCGTATGTCGCCCGACCCAGAACCCGAAGAACCGGGCACCCCGGAAAATTTCAACGACCTTTATTACTTCTCTGAATTCTGGCAGGACCTTCCCTGGTCCCCGTGGGTCCCGTTCGATGCTCCGAGAGAATTTTTCTACATTCCCAAAGAGCCCGGTATCTATCGCATCCGGCCCGTCGGGAAAGATTTCCTGGTATACATCAGTGAAACGAACCGGACCCTCCACCAGCGCCTCGGCGAACTGCGCCAGAGCCTCCGGAGGACCGACCTGATGCCCTGGAACGATCCCGACACCTCCGCGCCTCCGCTCTGGGCCTGGAGGGATGCCGAAAGATACCAGTATGAATGTTCAGCTGCACCCCTGGATGCATCCCCGGCGGGACGCCGGGCAATGGAGAGTTTCCTCATTTACCAGTACCGGCAGGAAGTAAAGGAGTCCCCGCTCTGCAACTTCGGCCGGTTCCACCCACGGTACCGGCGTTCAACGAACAAGAGCGGGAACCTGCGGGGCGGAAAACTCCTGGACAATCAGAAGGACAACCCGGCCGGATGGCCCAGTATCCCCCCGCTCAGCCCAGCCGGAAAACCCGGGGACCCGGACTGGATGGAGCTGGAATGGACCCCGGCAAAACCTTTTACACCGGAAAATATCGAGACCATTTTGCCGGGAGCAGGGCTCTACCTTCTTACCGATGCTGGATCGCAGGAGATTCTGTTCATAGGCCAGGCCCCTGACTGTAAGAAGAGGCTGCTCGTCCAGTGCGGGAAAGAATGGGATGATCGCACACTTGAGTTCTCGTACCAGCCCCTTGGCGAGAATGTGTTCCTGCACAATCTCCGGGAACTGGAAAACGATCTCATCGGGAATTTTTTCGAGCACTACCGGAAAGCTCCGGAGTTCCAGTTCCGGGCCAGCCGGTGAGAAAACGAACTTTTTTAAACACCGTTTCCGGTTTTTTTATCTTTTTCATGTCTGATTTCTGTAGCGGCATTCAGCACAATTACTAAAGATAATCACATCTTCGGAGGGGCTTGTGGATAATGCCGGTTCTGGGATGAACCGGTTTTAAAATTCTTGCCCGAATATATGACGCTCATATTCACATTCTGCGGGCATTTCACGGTCACGGACGGGGGAAAATACCTGCAAAAACCGGGTCGGTTGGACGACCGTTAAGAGTCATTCTATGCGGTCGATTCCAGCGGTATTTTGGCAAACGGGGCAATATTCCGGTACATTTTTTTCAGGACCCGAATTTGGGCCCGATTTGCAGTCCACCACGAGAGCCGGGAATTTTCGGAATGGAAACGGGGCCCGATACAAGCGTATTCTGGATGGGGGGAATGGTGTGGGATTCCGGGGTCTTGTTGAGAGGAATTTCAACATTACTTATTCTTTGTAAAGGATACCCCAGTATCCGGGTATTTTCTGAAGAGTAAAGTGCCAACCCAGCCCCTGACATCTATCTTTTACAATAGTCCGCCCCCCTTTGCGCCAGCCCTGCCCCCATTGGGGGCGGGGGCGCATGCGATTTCTCGGTATTACCAAAAATCCCGATTCAGGTAATACAGCACTATCGCAACCGGGGCGCCATAGCGGCGGGGCGAAGCCCCTGAAGCGTCAGTATTTCCGCTCCAAAACGAATTTCTTTTTTGCATTAAATTTTTGGCAGGTATTTTTTACCTTTTTTCACTCAGTAAATCCATCCTGGGTTCAGCGGCTGGAATAGTACATTACCCTTTCTGAAATATCCACGCACAGGATGCCGATTTCCGGCTTTCCGGATCCGTGGATGACAATTCGCAAAAATGAGGGTAAGGTTCGCCGGATTTGCGATCGAGTTCATATCTGAGATTGAGAGGTCATGTGGAGCAGCGTTCAGGTATCGTATCCGATCTTCTGATGAGTCCTGGTCCCGGGACAAGGAATCGGGGAGTTGGATTTTCCCGTAGTCTCTATTCCAGATTGCCAGAAAGAGATCGATAACCCGGGAACCCACCATGTTCTCTCTGTGGGGTGGGGAACAATGCGACTCGGATTAGAACCGGAAAATATTTCCTCAATCCCCTCAACTAAACCATAATGGCAGATCTGGATCCCTTTTTCTTTACCATCAATACCTGGTCCTTCACCAAACACCGGGTCTGGAACCGGTGCCAGCGCCAGTATTATTTCGAGTACATTGCCCCGTACGTGAAAACGGCTCCGGTTGTCAGTCCCGAAAAAATCCGATGGCTCAAGAACTTCACCTCCAAATTCGTTGTCCAGGGCCAGCTCATTCACGACATCATCGACCAGCAGATCGAACTCCATTGCACGAACCGGCCGATGGACCTGGATTCGGCGCTGAAATCGTTCTCAAAGAAAGTATCACTCTACAAGGATATTGGCGGCGAGACCTTTACCGAGTACCATAATGGCGAGAAGATCCCATCGTCATTTTTTTCCTACATCGATACGAACGGGAAGACCTGCCTCCAGACATTCTTTGGAAAATGGCCGGGTTACAGGAAACGGGAATGCCTGCGGCACGAGCAGTTCGATCATTTTCATATCGGGGATGTCGGAATAACGGTCAAGGTGGATTTTGTCGGGAAGATGCCGGATGGCACGCTTGTCCTCACCGACTGGAAGACCGGCCGGGACGATGACGAGTACGAGACGGAACTCCAGATGGCGGCCTATGTGCTCTGGGCACAGGAATACTACCAGATGAGCCCGGACGAGATCAGCACCGAGCTTATATTTTTAAAAACCGGTGCAACGAAGCCCTACCGGTTCTATGAGGACCAGTTACACGATATGCTGGAGATGATCCCCCGAGAATATGCGGCAATGAACGCCTCGTACGAATACGGGGATTTCCCGGAAAACCCTTCGCAGCGGGAATGCCTGAGCTGCAAGTTTACGGAGGTTTGTCCGGCAGCAAAGGTTAGGTGAGAAGGAGATCCACAGGTCTTTTCCGTACGCCGGAATACATATTTGAATGCGGAGGGGGAATTGCCAGAAACAGGAAACAGCTGCCCACAACCAAAAATGGCGGGCTCCGGTTTTCATGGTGCCGGTGTGCGCCGACTGATTCTGCGGGTTTCTGCAGAGCCGGAAAAACAATTTTTCTTTCTATCACTATCTCTGTTATTGAAAAACCCCGGAAACCGTATAAAAAAAGTCCGGGTTCTTTCCCGCGTCCGGGTATCAGATAACTCTCATTAACGGATTTGCAGATTTATCCCTGCCATCCTTTGCCCGTTCGTGGTTCGGGTACAGCCGGACTGCCTCCTCATAGGCTGATTTTGCCTCCGGGTATTTCTGGAGTTTGTAATAAGCATCGCCGATATCCGCATAGATGTTTGCTTTTCCGAGACTTGTTTCGCGGGTATGTGCCAGTTGTCCCTGCCAGGCAGCTATCGCAGCTTCATATCTCCCGGTACTGGAGAGGAACCGGGCTTTGTCCTCCCACGCACCCTCATTCGCCGGATCAAGCAGCGTTGCCTGTTCATAGGACCGGATCGCCTCGTCTTCAAAGTTCAGCGCAGAGTAAGTCCCTGCATTAACGGTCTGGTTGTTTTGCCGGCTGAAATAGAGCGAGGAATAGGTATGTGCCCTAAACAGCCAGAGTTTCGGGTTATCCGGCACAGCGGCAATGCCGGATTCGATTGTGGTGATCTCGTCTTGGTACTGGTTGTTTAATCTGTAAGTCTGTGCAAGACCGTACCAGGCCTCCCCGTTGTCCGGATTGAGGGCGAGCGATTTCCGGTAAGATACCGCTGCATCCGTATAGTCAAAAGATTTGAGATAGATAGTCCCGAGTTCCTCCCAGGCAACACTGTTCTCCGGGTTGAGCCGGGTTGCATTTTTCAGGGCCTGCTCTGCAATGTCCTGGTACAGGGTATTTGCATTCCGCTGCAGGTACGACCCGTTCTGGTCCAGGATATAATATGCCGAACCTGCCATGTACCAGGCCATAGCATTCTCCGGGTTACGCGTAAGCTCATCGCGTGCAATAGCAGCAGTTATTAAGGATTTGGCATAGACCAGTTTCGGGTCAATGGCAAGAGCAGTTGTGAAAGCCTTCACCGCTTCCTGGTACCGGCCGAGACCGTCAAGGGCAACGCCCTCGTAAATATAGGGCAGGGCGCTTGACGGGGCGGCGGCCTGAGCCTTTTTGCTGGTATCCAGCGCTTCCGTGTATTGTTTCCGGACTATCAGGGCATGGGATTTCCCGAGCAGAGCCGACGCATTCGAAGGTTCGATTTCGAGTGCTTTTGTATAATAGCTGGTAGCCGAAGAATACGAGCCGATACCCTCGGCTCCATGAGCCTGCCTTAAGTACGATCCAACACTGTTGTCCGGAACAGGTCCGGAAATGTCAAAACATCCGGGAGTTACTGCCATGCCAATGATGAACAGGCAGGCAAGGAGCGAGAAGAGTTTTATTTCTGCCATGGTATTATTCCGGATTGGATATCGGCTGGTCGGATTATCAGTGTTTCTTTTTTGCCCGGCCGTTATGATTCTCTCAGGAAGATTGACAGTATTCCCTTAACCGGGCAAATTAATCCGGGATTATGCCTGGAATCTGGTGAGGATTGTTTCGGGTGTGGGGAATAGTTTGTGTCAATCGGAGTAATCCGGGTAATGTATGGAACAGCTGATGTGCAATTCCTGGGGGTAAAAGATACTTTCAATACCCGTAACGAATAGTTCTTTCAAGGGAACGTATGAGGCTGACGCGTCTGGTCAAAATGATTGGTCTGGCTGCATTGATGGGAGGAATCATTGGTTTTCTGCTTCCGGGGCAGTTTGTCTATTCCCCGGAGATTGAGTCCTTTCTCACCCGGTACGGTGAAGCCCTTTTCAAAGGGATCAGTTCAAACCCGATGGTAATGACCTTCAATGCCAAAGCCCCGGTCATTATTCTTATGGTAATCGGGTTTATCCTGCTCTTCTGGGGAATGGTAAAAGAAGTGACTGATCCGGAAGAAGCGGCGGGCACAAAAACCCGTGACAGCAGGAGATCCATTCAAGAATTGATCGAATCTCAAAAAAATGAGGGTATCGAGAATCAGTATTACAAAAAATCGGTAAAAGAACTGGCTGAAAGGAAGAAACCGTGAATACGAGATGATTCCAACGTAGCAATCCGGGATCAATAACAAGGTCAGATTTTTTTTCTTTTAATTTCCCGGTAAAATCCCGATTGTATGGCACAATCCTTCCGGAAATTTACCCGGCTGAATGTCTCAATACCCTGCGGAACAGGAAGGGACGCTTTGTATAACGGAAAAAGGGATCTTATTTCAGTTTTCCCAGAAACTCTTTTTTCAGGTTGTCGAAATCTTCAGAAAGTAAATAGGGGGAGAAACCGGATCCCTTCTTCTTCTGGATGATCCCCGACTCGATCAGGGTATGGAGTGCATCTCTCATCGCACGCTTCGAGATAGAGAGAAGGCCTACATCCCGCCGTCGGTCAAGGTACGAGAGCAGAATCCAGGGATTGCCTTCCGATTTTTTCCCTTTGCCTTCGGTAAAAAACATCTGGACGGCATCGATTATCACTTTCCATTCTTTCTTCGTCGGGGGCCGTGTCTCAAACTCCTCGCCATCGTCTTCATTGAGATTGGATTTCACATACGAGATCCCATCGATCTGGATGATCTCGATATCCATCTGCTTATTCTCACTCACCGACTTGATGAAATTCCCGAAACTCGGAAAACCGATCTTCTTCTCAGTAAACGTGGGATCGATCTGGAGCATCTTGATCTTGATGCCGGCATAATCCAGGTGTTTTCCTTCATCCTCGAGGATCCGGAGGGCATCCTTGAGCAGGTCGATGGCATGGGACGATTCTTTCTGGATCGATGTCTCCTTTTTCGTATCCGGTTCATGGATGTCGGCTATCAGCTCGTAGGAGATGAATTCATCGCAGTTTTTGATGATGAGCTTGCTCGTGAATGCATCGCCGCTTAAAATTATGACATACTTCCCGCTTTCCCGGAGTTTCTGGATGAGCGAGAGGAAATCGCTGTCGCCGGATACGATCGCAAATGTATTGATATTCGGGTTGAGAATCGCAGTCTCAACAGCATCTATGGCGAGTTTGATATCCGCCCCATTCTTTCCTTCCGTATTCAGGCTGGGCTTCTCGATAAGCTCTATGCCGTAATTGAGCAGGCTTTCCCGGTAATCCTGGTTCTTGACCCAGTCGGCATAGGCCTTCCGGATCCGCACAACCCCGAGCTCTGAAAGCTTGTTGATGATAGGCTCAATCTTGAACTTTGTCTTGTACTGCCGCTGCAGGCCGATCTCGATATTTTCAAAATCAATGTATAATGCGATAACTTTCGTATCCAGCGCCATAAATCCCGTTCAGAATATAGAGCCTGCGGGTTAAGAAATGTTGCTCGGGAACTTTTTTTATGGACATCCGGTTATTCAGAAATTATGAAAGAGTGGGACCAATTCGTTACTATCGCGGATTCGATCCCCCCCGTCAGAGTTTTTGGATTTCCATGACATACGGTTTAACCCCCTCCCTACTGCACCAGAAAATCCATGGCAGAATAGTGCACCATGAAAGCAACAATCCGGTAACCGACCTCGTCTGGTGTTATGACCCTACAATGTACCGGATAAACATCCCGGGAAAAATGTGGAGTGATTAATCATATTTCCGGAACAATGCCGGGTTCTGTTTCCGGATCCACCAACGCCACTGGAGGAAAATATTTCCGGTAATCACCAGGACAAGGACACCGCCACTCGCGATAGCACGAAGCGGAAGATCGGATTTGTCAGGAGTTGACGGTACGACCGTTGTCTACTGCACAACCGGTGCCATTGTTGCAGGTACAGTACTTTTCACGATTGCCGAAACCGGCGCCAGGTCCCCGATAGTTAACAGAGCTGAGGAGACGTTCTGATTATCAACGATGCCGGGCAGTGTGCGTATGGCATACCGCAAAAATGAGGGCATATTGCCGTGAAGCTGATCTTCCCCCAACTGGCAGCCCCGCCAGTAGTCGGCAGGGCAACCCAATACTTACCGGTGTGATGGTACATCACGATATTTTGCGGGAATATGGGGGCACTTTCCTGTGGTGAAAACAAAAATGGAACCATTTTGTCCACCATGGAAAATATTCCCATAATTTGTAACAAAAATTCTAAACCGGTCAAATTGCGGGGTTTTTTTCCATTTAGGGGTGTTCCGCAAGGAGTGTTTTTTTGTCGAACTTTGTATCATCTGGTACCCGATCGGGTTCCGTAGGCCAACATGGGTTATAATCCGGATTAGAAATGCGCAGGAAAATTTGGGGTAATTGATCCTTTCGGAAATTTGTGAAATACTGAAACCTATTGCGGGTAATTAGACGCTGAATCTGCACGTTCTTCTTATTTCTTCTCTAAAACCTCTGACCGGAATTGCCGGAAACCATCATCAGTGGCATTCAGGACCAGGAGATCTTCGGATTCCAGCTGAAAATCCGGTTCGGGAGAAGTAATCGTCACATCTCCGCGCCGGATTGCAAGTATCATGATGGTATACCGGTTCCGGGTATCAAGCTCTTTGAGGGTCTTCCCGATAAGCGGGGAACCGGCTGCAATCGTAGCCGTGTGGATACGAAGATCCGCGGATAATTCAGAGGGAATCTCCCTGCCGTTCAGACAGGGAGCGGTTGCCCGGTTGAACCCCTGGTGCCCGCTCTGCCGGATTTTTTTGGTCAGCAAATCGATCTCGTTCTCTGCCATGGCATATTTGGCAAGAACACAGGCAAAAATGCTCACTGATGTCTCAAACTCTTCCGGAATCACTTCATCGGCACCAATGTCCAGAAGATGCTGCACCTCGCTGACATGGCGGGTCCGGACGATAATGTAGAGGTCCGGGGCAAGAGATCGGGCAAGATGGATGATTGCCGGTACAACGTTCTGTTCCGATATGACAACAACGAGCGCCCGGGCTTTGCGGATACCGGCATGTTCGAGGATCTCTTCATGGATGGCATCGCCAAAGATGATGTTCCGGCAGCCCCCCGGCGTGTGTTCCCGTTCGACAACTTCCGGGTCAAGGTCAATAACCGTATAGGGAATAGCGGCCAGTTCCGCTGCCCGTGCAACACTTTTCCCCGTCATTCCATAGCCGACGATAACGATATGATTGGCTGGTCTCTCATCCGGTTTTATCTCTCCCGCTTCAGTCTCGTGCACCTGTTTGAGTGACGGGAAGATCCGGAAGATGAGGCCGGTGAGGGGTTTTGCCGTACTCATCAGGAATGGCGTCAAAGCCATAGTGATGATGGCGCTTGCAAGGAAGTACTGGTACGGACCGGTGCCAATCAGGTTGGAGCCAAGAGCACTTTTCGCGAGCACGAAGGAGAACTCCCCGATCTGGGCGAGGGCAAGCCCCACGAAAACAGCCACGCGGACCGGCATGCCGAGAATCACTGCGGAGAAAGATCCCGTTACAACCTTGACCCCGACAATAACAATGATGAGCGTTGCAATGATCTCGTAGTGTGAGAGAAGAACGCTGGTGTCGAGGAGCATCCCAATCGACATGAAAAAGATCGCGGCAAAGACATCCCGGAACGGGATGATGTTACTGACCGCATCGATGCTGTACTCGGACTCGCCGATGATGAGGCCGGCGACAAACGCTCCAAGCGAATAGGAAAGCCCGGCCATATTCGTGAGATAGGCAACCGCAAAACAGATCCCGGCAACCGTGAAGATGAAGAGCTCCCGGCTCTTCTGACCGGTTACTTTGCGCAGGACAAAGGGTACAATCCAGCGGGCGGATACGATCAGGACAACAAAGATGAGAACGATCTTTCCTGCAAGGAACGGCAGAGTGGAAGAAGACGTGCCGGTGCTGCCCATCATGAACGGCGTGAGGAGGATCATAGGAATAATGGCGAGATCCTGGAAGATGAGGATCCCAAGCAGCGTCCTTCCCGACACGGTTTCTACATCCCCGCGCTCCTGGAGGATCTTCATGACAATGGCTGTGCTGGAGAGCGAGACAAGGAACCCGAAGAAGACCGCTTCCTGGAACTGGAGGCCTCGTGCAAAGTACATGATGGCAGAGGCTGCGACAATCGTTGTCACGACCTGCATCACACCTCCGAAGATCACAACACGCCACGCCCCGAGAAGTTTCTCAAACGAAAATTCAAGACCAATGGTAAAGAGCAGAAGGATGACGCCAATCTCGCCGATTGTCTCAATGGTGGACTGGTCTTCGACAATGGAAAGGGCATAGGGCCCGGCCAGGATCCCGATGAGAAGAAACATGACGATGCTCGGAATCCCTAGCCGCTGGCCTGCATACAAAAGGACGATCGCAAGCAGCCCGAGGCAGACAACCGCCAGAATTACATCCATGGTCCTCCAGCCCGCGTTTCCGACTAGGCGGGTACACCCGCTGCCGGATAATCGCAGTGTATTTTCCGTAGACTATTGAGGTAAATATATTGATCTCACCGGGCCGGCTCAATGGCGACCCCGGATGATAATATATTGAACTCACGGAGATCATACAACAGAACACCGTGCAGGGTAATACAGCCGGAACCCCGGGCCCTCACACACCCTCTCTTCAGGAATTCATATTCCAATCCGAATTCGAAACCATTTTCAGGAAGTGCTCCATACAGGAACTGTTATCTATGCCGATAATGAAGATCCGCGGGGGCGATCTTGACCTCGTGGAATACGATTTCAAGACATTTGCACCGGGAAAAGACCTTAAGACCCTTGGCCTTGAGAAAAATACCTACACCTTAAAACCAAAGAAAGGTACTGTTATCGTAAAAGCTCCTGCCCGCATCCATCTTACGGTTCTTGATATGAACCGCTTCTCTCCGGCTCACGCCGGGGGGGGCGGAGTCGGGTTTGCCATACAGTGTAATTGCACAGCAGAAGTTACCTGCATAAAAAACGGAATTGAGATCGATTACAACCGTGCAATCATTGTGGAAAATTTCGTTGCCGTCTTCAACAAAGTGGTCGGCTACACCGGGGGATTTCGCATCCGGGTAACTGACCACGATTACAAACACGTTGGTCTCGGGTCCACAAGCACGGTAATGATTGCCGTGGCAACGGCACTCAACGATGCCGTGGGATCCCCGCTTTCAAATGTCCAGCTCCGCAAACTGATTGGCCACAACTATGTTGAGGAGACTTCTGACGGTTCGCTCGCATTCGGGTTCGAAACCGGCGTAGGCCCTGCGGCAAGTACGTACGGGGGCATGGCCGTGATGGGCGACTCACTCACCCTGGTGTACCATCACGCTTTTGCTGAAAACAAGAACGTGTTCATCATCATTCCCCCGACAGACATCTCATCGGCAGGCACCCAGGAGTTCGACCTGCTGATGAACCGGGCCCGGTCGCTGGATTACCGCGATCGCGAGCTCAAGGCGTACCTCTTCATGATGGACCTCATCCCGGCTCTCGAAGAGGATGACGTAAAGAAGATTGGCGAGGTCATCTGGGAGATCGAGTTCCGGGGATCCAAACGGGCCGAAGTCGAGCATCACAGCTTTGAGATCTACCACTACATGAGCAAACTGCGGGAAGCCGGCCTGGAATTCGTTGGTATGAGTTCCGTTGGTCCCTCGATTGCGGTAGTCACGACACTCGACCGGAAAAAACTTGAAACGATCCTTAAACCCCTGGGGCTCAAGATTGCCATTGCATCAAAAGTCGATAACAAGGGTCTCGTCATCTCATACCGCCAATAATTTTTCCGGATACAGCAGCAGATTTCATAACCCTTTCAGATAAGAATAGATCAGTATGTTTGCCCGGTTCCTGTCTTTGCGGTATATCAGCCTCATTGCGGTCATCTCCCTCTTTGTCGGGGCAGCGCTGATGTTTATTGTTGGGGCTTTTCGCACACTCAACGCAATCCTGTTTCTGTTTTTTGATGTGGGTACCCTGATAATACCGGAACATCTCGATCGTGGAACCGTTACTTCAGTAGCCCTGGTCCAGGCCGTGGATGCCTTCCTCTTTGCGCTCGTCCTCCTCATATTCTCCTATGGGATCTACAACCTGTTCATCAACAGCCAGAAGGAAAGCACCCGGCAGGACCTCCCCGGCTGGCTCCGTATCAGCAGCATCAGCGAGCTCAAGACAACACTTCTTCAGGTCATCATCGTCATTCTTGCGGTAAATGTCCTCGAACATGTAATCCTTGTTGGATCAGATGCCCTGAAATGGGAAACCCTGATCATCCCCATCTCGATCGTCTGCCTGGCTGGCGCTCTTTTGATGATGCATGGAGTCCCGCCCGGCCATAAAAACGAATAACCGATTTTTCCCGGAAAAATTGTTGTTTGCATGCGGTGATACCCGCACTCTGCCCCCCGAATCCGAAGACTCCCAACCGGTTTCCTGGTCCGCTGTTACCCCCACCAACCGCTGTAACCCAGAACCGAGCGGCCCCGGGAGGGTGTAAGGCAGTGAAATGATTGATCAGATGCAATCTCCCGGATGTTGGCATCCTTGGGGATGCAGATCTGCAGCAGAATGAGGGTACAGATATTTGGCGAGCAATCGATCTCCGGCAAATAAATTTCAATCACCCTCTCAGCCCCTGACTGAAATTTTTTTATCGACCCCTGATGGATCGGCCGGATGGTTCACTCCAGAAAAAACGATTTGTTGTTGGATAATTATCCTACAAACGGATAATTATCCTATTGTAGGCAGGTTTACGAACACCCTTCCATCGCGATCAAAAACATTTCAGTGAACCCTGAATGAAATACCAGAGCGGGAGACATTATTTCTGACGATATTGACGTTTTCGGAATTTCGATCTGAACCCAATGCAGACCCGTAAGTAATGGGGGTCTGTTTCCTGCCTCGTAAATCGGAAAACCGTGATACCATCTGTATGATTGGCAAATGAAACTGCAATGAAACGATCTCCGATGCGTCCCCATGGGGAATACGGGATTGAAATCTTCCAAGTCCTGCCGTATTGGGCCATAGGACAGGAAATCGTCATTCAAAAAAAATCAAAGTCCGGATGTGGACAGGACAGGCCGATACCGGTTTTACGATGACCTGTTTGGATCGCGTATCCGGGGATAAAAATGGTTTTGCGGGTTAACCGGACCCGGCTTTTTTCTGCATGAAATAGCCTTTGATGATGCTGGCGACAATGAGGAGGATGGTTCCGCCCATGAGCAGTGCAACGGCAAGGAAGAGCAGGCTCATATTCTGTTTGACAATGGTCAGCGTCCCCGCATAATATCCTAACAGGACAATGCTGACTGCCCAGCAGACTGCGCCGAGGACATTATAAAACAGGAACTTGCGGTACTGCATGGACCCGATCCCGGCAAGGAACGGTGCAAACGTTCTTACAAGGGGGACAAAGCGGGCAACAAAGATAGTAGCCCCCCCGTATTTCTCGTAAAACCCGTAGGTGCGATCAATATGCTCCTGCTTGACCAGGGTCGGGAACCGTTCGAGAAAGATGCGCAGCCCGAGCCGGTTGGCGATCCAGTAGTTCACAGTATCGCCGATAACAGCACCGAGGATAATGACTATCAGCAGCCACCAGGGATCAAGGATTCCGCTCGCGGCAGCTGCGCCGCCAACAAAGAGCAAAGAATCACCTGGGAGGAACGGAAAGATGATAAAACCGGTCTCCAGGAATATGATGAAGAACAGGATGAGGTAGGTCCACATCCCGTATTCCTGGGTGATGAGCGGCAGATCCTGATCGAGATGCAGGAAGATGCTGATGAGCGCGTCAATCATGAGTACCGGAAGGTTGCGTCTGGCACTATATTAAACTGGAGGATAGGGGCTTCATTTCCCTTGTGATAATAACCCCCGCTCCTACAACATGACCTCAATGAACGATGGGCCCGCCATGTGCCAATCGCCGGGGTACAGATAGTTCACGAATATATTTTGGATAATCTCTCAACAGGATTTTTAATCTACAATATCATGATAATCAAAAATGAGTACCGGACTCTACCGGAAAAACATAAAACATAAGATCTTTTTCAAATGATAACCATTTCCCGACCCTTGCGCTACGGAAATATAAAATTTTCAAAGAATTGACAGGAAAAATAAAACAAAAACACTATATAATACTCCGCAACTAAATTGAATCCAGACATACTTTTTATGACAAGTTACGAGCATCAATGAATGAAAAAGGACATTTTTGAAGTGATCGTAACAAATACTAACAAATACTCTGGACAGCATTGAGAACATCAAGGGTCTTGAATAAACCAGGGCTCTTTTAGGCGAATTATGAGATCTTTTAAAAATGATAATGCATTCACCGGTCTTGAGGCAGCGATTGTGCTCATCGCATTCGTTGTCGTTGCAGCGGTGTTCTCGTACGTGGTGCTCGGCGCCGGTTTCTTCACAACCCAGAAGAGCCAGGAAGTCGTCCACACGGGTGTACAGCAGGCAAGCTCAACCCTTGAAATCGTTGGTAATGTGTATGGTACGGCCCCTACTGCCGGAGCGTCAATCACTGTAATTAATTTCACAGCGGCATTAGCTCCCGGTGGAACCCCGGTTGATTTTGACAAGGTTGTATTGACCTACAGCAATGCTACCCAACTCCAGACCCTGACGCAGGCCGCCAAAGGAACGGAACCCAATGCAGGGCAATGGGGTATTGCAGCCGTTCAGAACCAGATAACGGATGACAGCGTTCTTGAACGTGGAGAGCAGTTCGATATCATGGCAAAGCCAACTAACGGGATAACGAAGAATGACTACTTCTCCCTTGAAGTCAAGCCCTCGATCGGTGCGGCTCTCGGTATAACCCGTACTGCCCCGGCTTCAATCCAGCAGATTAACATCCTCTACTAATTTTTTTTAGTCAGTTGTATTCCGGATACAATGCCAGAATCCTTTTAGGAAAATAAAATAGTCTTCAGTACCTTCACGCGGATGAAGGTTTTTTTAAACGATAGCACCGGAAACTATTCTGTTGCGGCCTGGATATTGATTGAGAGAACTGACCCATCCGTAACGGAGTACTGCCAGGCAAATCCTCCGGTATTTTTTTTTACATAAACAATGGTAACCCGTGCGAACAAAATGGTACCATAAATATGCCAGAAACAAGGAAAACAACTTCCTGGTGTAAAAACAGGATGAAGTGAATATTCATAAAAAGAGATGATGGAACATCTCCGCTCCGCTCATTGGTATGATCTTTAAATCACCCAATGGATGCAAAATAATTATATATATATCCTATAACGATTCGGTAACATGGAACTGACAATCATCCAGAGTTCGGTTACTCTTTTTGAGATCCTCTGTGTGATTATCGTTTTTGCTTCCATTTTCATGAGAAGCAGGTTTTTTAATGAGGTTTTCGAACACCACCCGGCATGGACCACACAGATACTCCTCATGGTTTTTTTCGGCATCATGTCGGTCTTCGGCACACTCAGCGGGCTCACACTCCATGGTGCTGTTGTAAATGTCCGGGATCTCGGTCCCATGGTCGCGGGTCTGGTCTGTGGGCCGTATATCGGGATTGGCGCCGGGATTATCGGGGGTTTGTTCAGGTTTGCGCAGGGGGGAGCGTATATTTGGACCGGTTTATCCGCCCCCATCCTCTCGGGATTTCTTGGTGGCATCATGTATCTTGCCAACAAACGGCAGTTCGTTCCCACGTGGGTTGCCGTACTCCTGATCGGTCTTTCTGAGACGTTTATCTCGTGCTACACCCTCATTCTCGTAACTAAACCTTCGGAGTTTTTCAATGTCGTAACAACCGTTGCAATTCCCATGATTGTCTTCAATGTAATCGGCATGGTGATTTTTGCAATGGTTGTCCACAACATCCTTGACGAAAAGAACATCCAGAAAAAGATGCAGTTACTGGAACTGGAAGTGGAATCCAAGAGGAATCTTTCTGCTATCATCAATACGATTTCCTACCCGGTCTATGTCCTTGATCGCAATCAGAGATTTGTTCTTGTAAACGACAGTTTCTGCAGGTTTATCGGAAGGTCAAAGGATGAGATCCTTATAAAAACGCCCCTCGATTTTTTCCCTGAGGGTGATTCACTGTTCCACATAAATTTGACAAACGAGAACTTCCAAAGCCAGAAAACCCGGGAAAATGAGGTGACGATAACGATTCCATCCGGGCAAAAATGCACTATCATCTCGACATCAACCGTGTTTAAGGATGCACCCTGCCCGGGTTTTGTTGTCGGCATTATCCAGGATATCACCGGACGCAAACAAACGGAAGAGGCGCTGCGGGAGACAAACGAGAATCTCAAAGAGGAAAATTCCCAACGCCTTGACGCAGAAGAAAAACTCAAGAAATCCTATGATGAAAAAGTGATACTATTACAAGAGGTTCACCACCGGGTCAAAAACAATCTCCAGATTATTGTGAGCCTCCTCAATCTCCAGTCACGGTATATTAAGGATGATCCTACGCTTGCAGCAATAAAGGACAGCCAGAACCGGGTCAAGGCCATGGCACTTGTCCATGAAAAACTGTACCGGTCTGAAGATATATCGTATATCAGCCTTGATGACTATATCAAATTCCTCGGTACGGGTCTTTTTTCCTCCTATGACGCCGAGAGCCGGGGGATCACATTTACGGCGGATATCCACGATATCAATGTTGATATCGATGTTGCCATCCCACTTGGACTCCTCATCAACGAACTGATCTCAAACTCACTCAAATATGCATTTCCTGATGACCGGCGAGGTGAGATCTTCGTTAGCGTGAAAAAGGAAGACCATACGCTGACCATCCTGTTCCGGGATAACGGTTGCGGCATACCAGCGGATCTTGACTGGAGAAATGCCCCGTCACTTGGCCTGCGACTGGTCACCACCCTTGTCGACCAGATGAACGGGACCGTGGAACTGGACCGGCGTGCCGGAACAATATTTACGATTGTGGTAAAAGAAAAAGAGGAGTTTTTTTAAAATCCTGGGTAATGGTTACGATTCGCGGGACCGGCAGGCCGGGCAAAGCCGTACGATCCGATATTCTCGTGCCGGATGGATCTTGCCGGAACCTCAATCCATGGATACATCATCATATCCGAAATCGATAACGCGGGGCTGACACCAGAGATGTACGAGGAACTCCCGTTTGTGCTGGCGATCACATGGTGTCATGCGCCCCGACTCGTAATCTACGGATTATTGCAATGCCAAAAGACCGGATCTCTCACTTCCCATTTTTTGCAGATTATTCCAAGAGTTCATTTGCATAAAGGTTCATTTTTTTACGCAATGTTACCTTCAAGGCAGGAAAGACGCCGGGAAAATAAAAAGAAGATGCAGCCAAAAACGCGAGAACTTTCAAAGAATATGATCAAACTTCCCCTCTGTTACCCGGACGAGTGCACCATCGATTGTCAGTACAAGACGTTTGGAAAAGAGAACGGTTTTCATGAATATGATGAGATCCTAAAAAAGTATCTTCTTCTCAGCCATGCAGAAAAAACAGCAATTCCGGATGAAAACAACTCTTCAATTGTAGTCTTTTCAAAGGTGTTTTGTCCCCCCGATACCATGGTTACCTTCGAGAATGAAGTCCGGAAACACATGGAATTATTTTTTGAAGAGATTTCTATCGGCTATAATGAGTTTGGATCCGGGGCAGGTTTTTTTTCAGCCTGTGCCACGATCGGGAATAAAAAATCATGAGAATTAATACGTGGCGGACAGTAAATAATTTAAAAAATAGGTAATCGGGCCACTCTGCCCGGATATTCAACAGAATATGTTGTTAACCCAGTCATGACCGTTGGGATGTTCCACCGTTCATTCGGGTCACTCCCGGGTCTGGTAGATCAGATTTCTTCAGACAGGAAATATATTCCGCAACCAGGTAAAAATTGGTTAAATCATCGCGATCCAAACCCCGGAATGCAAATAATTCATCCCATAACAGGCTGCTTCCCTCAACCACAAAAAAGGCGGTTTCCAGTTCAACGCCGATGATTATGTTCATTCCCCTGAAAACCTCATCCTGGTTTTCATACAGGTATTTTCCGGCTCCCTTATTGTCTAAGAAAAAACCCTTTGCCCGGGGTCTTTTACCAGCAGGCAGTTTTTTGGCGTGGCACTCATTTGAGATGACATTATCCACAACAACCTGTTTTATTTTTTCATCGTTGAGCTCGGTAATAGGATACTTTTGTTGAATATATGCGATTATTTCATACCCCGTTTTTTTATTTGGGCTCAGCTGGGTCCGATATTGATCGAAAGTTTTCTTCCAGGCATTAATCATTCCTGGGGTTGCTTCCTGTAACTGCATGTACCATGTTCCGTTTGGAATGCACAAATAAATACCCACGTCAGGTTCCTGCGGATCCCGGGGTGTCCCGGGATCCAGTACTTCACTAATTTACCTGTCAAAAATCTGAAGTGAATAGTTACACCATTATCAGCATCGCAATATTAGCATCGCAATCGATCTCCGGCAAAAAAAAATCAACCACCCCCTCACCCCCTGCTCACATTTTTTCAGGCAGGGTCCGGTTGATCAGCCCGACCTCTCACGCCGGAGATAACTGGTTTCTGTTAGATAAATATCCAACAGTTGGATAATTATCCAACTGTTAGCAAGGTTACTGACACCCAAAGATCGCGATTGAAAATTTTCAGGCAGGGCCTGCGTGAAAAAATCTGCTCTGGAGAATGCCTTAATCCAAACAAATCGTACGAACCCGGTGCGTCTCTAAAATTTCCTCCGTACACAATGGATAGTCAGCAAATACAGGATCGCAACGTTTCTGGATGAGATCTTGTATTCAGCTGACTTTTTGTGTAATAGTGACAATTCCCGGCACCCGCTTTCTTGTTAGATCTTACACGTTTCTTTAGTACGGGCTAAAAATTAGTGAAGTACTGGGATCAGAAACAGGATGTTATCATAGATTTTTTCCGGCATATAGAAACCGACCCGTTCTGTCCGGGACAGGGTCTGTGATTCCTGAGCAGGATTATGGTTTGCCCAGGAAAATGCCTTGACGGAACGTACTTCGTTTATCATTCGTACGAGCAAATATATCGAGAGCCATTTTTCCCGGTACGCGGGTCACCAATTCGGATTGTTCGCGGGACAGTCTTCCCGTTATTTTTATCTCAATACCGAACAATTAATCTGTTTTAAAATAAAATAACCGTCGTAACGTATAATTAATGACGGTTTTGATCATGAATGTGAAGATGGGTGCCTTATCCTGGCAGAGAAGATCACTGTTGCTCCTGGTGTGTGCAATGTTGATCCTTGTAGCGATTCCTTCGGTATCTGCATTTACGGCAGAGCTTACATCTCCCTCGGATATCAACAATGTCTACAATGGAGATACGGTTACTATCCGGATAACCGGACTTGCGGCAACGAATACATTCCAGCTGAACATGACGTCCTCAAACTTGTATACAAACG